>Ga0209541_10004807_pt1 | contig 23834 bp, 21 predicted proteins | sample RifCSPlowO2_01_FD_184027 | JGI IMG/M metagenome (GOLD analysis project Ga0209541, IMG submission 184027) | Groundwater microbial communities from Rifle, Colorado - Rifle CSP2_plank lowO2_0.1 (SPAdes) (version 2) | ecosystem: Environmental > Aquatic > Deep subsurface > Groundwater | place... | reverse complement strand
TACGTACCAATATATTCTTTCAGCCCTAAGAGAGGTCCTTAGCTGGGGGTAGAAATTTTGGACGAATTGTACTTGCTGTGAGGGGTCGCTGTTTCCCGTCTCCATAACCCATATCCTATAGCCGCTTAAATGCTCCCTTATCACCCTCGAGTATTCGAGCACCGCTTCGAGAGTATAAACGTTTATGCCGACTATGAGCTTACCGCTGGACATTTCTCTAAGCCCAAGGTTGACCATTTCTTCCAGCTCCAGACCGCCAATTCTGCCGCTTCCAAAAGTTGACTGAGAAATCAACATCTTGTGCGAATAAAACCTCTGGGTATGGTCATAAACTCGCCTTAACGCGATCATATACCGGACAACGGACATCGTGGCGGAATTTATGTTCGGATTGGTAACTTCGTTCCCCACTTGGAAGTAAGTAATTTCCGGGTATGTCGCATATATTTCGTCTATCCTGGCCTCGATATTTGGATCTAAAAGATACTCATTATCGATAATGCCAACCAATTCAATGCCCAGTGAGCCAATCATTTTGATGGTTCCGTTTATGCCTTCGCTTGCCGTTAGTCCAACTCTTGCGCCGACCATATTCCCTCTATCCATTAGGACGGGAATTACGGCCTGATAGGCCCCATGCGCCTCGCCGGAAGCGTGGATACCTATATACGGAGACCACGGGAGACCGGATGTGTCCGAGGGAGCAGTCGGAGAGAAAAATCTAGAATTACAACCAACAAACAAGGCACCTAACAGCAAAACAAGAGAATATCTCCGAGTCATCTTTGTCATTTTTTCCTTTTTTCAAAAAACAAAATGTACCCTAATGGGTACAGCAAAAATCATCTCTCGTCAACTAGAATCGGGCACGAAAAAGGCGACCCCGTGGGGTCGCCTCGCCTGGAAATTCAGGTATCTTACTACTTCAGTCCGGGCAGTTTGACGAGATCGCCTTGCTTGATCCCGAAGTTCCACTCTCCCGGCCTCATATTGCTGCTGAGAACGTCGCCCCTTACGCCGATGACCGTAGCAAGGAACTCTCCCTTCTCGTTTCTGACCTTGACCAGGTCGTCCGTCGAGAAGAGGAATTCCTGGCACTGGTCCGGCCAGGCAACGCCGTCTCCGAATTCCATCATCTCCTGACAGAAGTCGCCGGAGACCGGCTGGATAGCCGCGGACTCGTCGGAGCTCCTGAGAACCAGGTTGTGGGCGACGTAGGGTTTCACAAACACCCTCACGACGGGCCTGGTCATTTCGGCGGTCACGTCGCTCGCGGAGAACGTCCGGTACTGCGCCTTGGCCTTGGCCGCCTGGAGCTGGATCCACGCCGTCGGAGTATAGATGGAAACTCCCATCTTCACTTGCCGCGCGTTGGCGTCGTAGACCTCGGTCCGGCTTCCCACCTTGTGGAGGCCGATCTTGTCCGGCTTGGTCTCGAGGCCCGCCGCGACCGCCTGCTCGATCTCCGCCTTCGTCAACTGCTGCGCGGACACCGGAACGGCGAACGCCGCGAGCAGGACGACGAGAACGGTGTTTCGGATGAGTGTCATTTGTCTCTCCTTCTCTGCCCCTAAGTAAAAGAGCGTAACTGAACTTATCGTACCTTAATTATACCATAAAAACAGCCATTTTGTCAAATGGCTGTTTTTGCTAAAATCTGGGGTATTTCCTCTATTTTCACCCTTTCCTGCTTAGTAGTGTCTCTATCCCTGATAGTGACCGTCTCGTCCTCCAGCGTTTGGTAGTCCACCGTTACACAATTCGGCGTCCCTATTTCGTCCTGAGAATAGTATCGTTTGCCGATGTTTCCCCTGTCATCCCAAGCAACATTTAAACCTTTAAACTTTAAATCTTTAAATATTCGTCGAGCTTGCTCGACAAGCTCCGGCTTATTCGCAACCAGCGGAAACACCGCCGCTTTGTACGGCGCGAGTTTGGGATGGAGTTTCAGAACAACCCGGTCCCCGTCCTCTTCATAGGCATTAAGTAGAAAGAACAACAAAGCCCTATCAACACCGCCGGATGTTTCGATAACCCAAGGGGTGTACCGCTCTCTTGTTTCCTGGTCCAAGTAGCTTAGGTCCGTGCCTGAAAATTCAGAGTGCCGTCTTAAATCCCAGTCCCCCCGGTTGTGAATACCCTCGCACTCTTTCCATCCGAACGGCGTTTCATACTCAATATCCCAAGCGTCTCTGGCATAATGGGCGCGTTCGTCTTTCTCGTGCTGGCGGAAACGGGTTTTGTCTTTTTTTAACCCAAGACCTAGATACCAGTTCATCCTCTCTTTTTTCCAATATTCAAATGTTTCATCGCTAACCTTCTCATCCGGCGGAATATAATACTGCAGTTCCATCTGTTCAAACTCGCGGGAACGATAAGTAAAGTTGCCGGGTGTAATTTCGTTTCTGAAGGCCTTGCCTATCTGAGCAATACCGAACGGCACCTTGACCCTTGTGGAATCAAGCACATTCTTAAAGTTTACGTGTACACCCTGTGTAATTTCTCCGCGCAGGTAAATAGTTGATTTTTCTCCTTCCACAACTCCTAGTTTGGCCTCAACCAAAAGATTAAATCTCTTTGGTTCGGTCCACTCGACTTTTTCATTTTTATGAGCCTGCTCGTGGGCTTTGATCTCTTCCTCCTGATCGGCACGAATGCGAGAATGGCAGATCTTACATTCAACCAGCGGGTCGGTAAATGACTCGGTATGACCTGATGCTTCCCATACTTTGGGATTCATCATAATTGCCGCTTGCACGCCGACAATGTTGTCTCTTTGTCGAACCATAAATTCCCACCAGGCATCTTTTAGATTGTGCTTCAGCTCCGAACCAAGCGGACCGTAATCCCACGTGCCTCTCAAACCGCCGTATATCTCCGAACCGGGGAATATAAAACCTCTGCGCTTGCAGAGTGAGACAATTTTATCCAATTTATTCTCCATCTTGTTATATTTAAATGTTTAAATATTTAAATCTCCCAGTAAAATCTTCGATTTTACTGGACGGTTCCTTCTCCTGGCCTATCAACCAACTCGTTGGTAGTCAGATCGGGCGCGTTAAGAATTATTTGCTCCTTAGTGAAACTATCCGTACCGGAGAACTTGCTGTCCTTCACTATTGTCGGCGTCTGGCCGACAACCGATGGTTTGACGCTTACCTGGAAACTGGCTTCATATTTTGGGGTCAGCACTCCGGTTCCCTGGGGCAGAACTCCGATGTTCCATCTTACTTCAGAACTATTGGCATTGAAAGTCGGTTCTGACTGGCCAAGACCGACGCTCACGACATTCTTCCAATTTACGCCGGGCGGCAGAACCGCTTTTACCTCCGCAGAGTTCATATCATTCCCCGGATTGGCGATCTGCCAATGAACCGTGAACACCGTCTCCTGTCCCGTCTTAGGCGGCAAAGGGCCGGATGAACCGAACGCCGGATCGTTATAGAAAGCGGTTTGCAGTAAGGTCGGCTGAGTGCTTATTCGAGTTATCAGGTCGGTGGTCGCGGCGACCTCGCCGCTCTCGATGCCCGATGGAACGTTCGGAGTGCTCAACTTCGCCGCCGCCTTCACAAAGAAATTCCTTCCCCCAACACCGCCGGAAGGAAAGCCGTCCTTAACGTCTACCGAAAATTTCAACTCCCCGGACCTCGCCGGTGGCAAAGCGGAAAAATCGGATACGACCGCGGCATTCCAAAGTATCGTTCCGCTGGAACTGTCGTAGAATCCTCCGTCGGTATCAAGCGTCTCGATGTCATACATTTCTCCTTCCAGCTTAACCTCTAAATTCAGGCCTATTAAATTAGAAGTGGAATTATTCCTGTATCTGACCGTGTACTGGAGGCGGTCTCCAAGATGGGCCGAATAGTCCTTGGAGCCGTTTACGAAAACGTCCAGCCCCAAGAGCGGGTTGGATATCAATGACGAGGTTGCGGCTTTTTGATAGTTAACAAACTCGCCGTTTATCCCGCGCTTCAGAAGGACAGATACGGTTTTGACCTCTCCTTCTTTCCCGCCCAGTGTTCCTTTAATATTTATCCGGCCGCCCGCACCGCGTCTCAACAAAGGCACGGACCAGGTATTTGTTCCTGTCGGCGCCGGGGTTCGTTCCTGAACCGCAAATCCATCCGGATAAGTAAATTCAAATCTGATATCCGATATGTTGTCACTGGACTCATTTCTGTAATCAAATATGTAGTTTATCGTCTGGCCGGATACAACGGACGGAGGCGCCACCAAGGTTAGGGAGACCGGAACACTGACAAGAGTCGTAGATATGGTGTCGCTCTTCTCAAAAGATGAGCGAATAGTTCCGGCCCTGAATTCAAGCTCGACTTTTGCCTGTTTGATATTCCCCCTGTCACCTACCAGGAATGCCCGAAACTCTTTCTCTCCCGACCCGCCATCTTGTAAATTATCTACGGTAAAAGTTTCGCTCAGCTCTTTTAGTATCTCATCGTCCTTGAGCACGACCGATTCTTCAGGATAAGTGAATTTGAACTTTAAATTGTTGAGCTCCAGTTTCGTCTGATTTCCGTACTTGACCTTGTATACCACCTCGTCGCCGACAGAGGCCTGCGTCGGACCTTCCAGCTCTAAAACCACATCATCCTCGCTGAACGATGGCTTGCCGAAAAGGAATATCACTATCGCCACTATGAATAGGACGAGTGCGAGCAAAACAAGCCACTTTAATAGTTTTTGAGCCATATAGCCAGACATTGTACTCATTTTATCATTTTAGAGCCAGAAAGAATAGCCGAGTCCGAGAAACGACGACGAAGGTGTAGAGGCCTACTCCGAGGAGGAGTGACAAAGGAATCGGCTATTCTTGCGGCTCCCGTGGGGCGGGCTGATTTTAAACGGATTCTTTGTTGCTCGTCCTTGAAGTAGAATATCTACATCTGCGTCCTCGCGTCGCGAATCCGTTTAAAATCCTCTCCGCTAAAAAGATAAAATAAGTACAATGTCTGGCTTTATTTTATCACACTCAGCAGGTCCAGCGAAGAGAACTTGCCGCCGGAAATATACTCGAACATCCCATCCAAGATGGTTCGATCGCTTCGCTTGTTGGAATTGTTGAATCGTTTCACTTGTTGGAATTGAACATTTCCATCATTTCGAACATTTCCAACATTCAGCAAACTGAAATCCTCACGGCTAATCAATATCCCTCCGTGCCCGGACAAAAAACACTTCTTGCAGACAACGCCGCCCAACATATAGTTAAAGGCTCCCAAATCACCGTCGCCCAATTTGTCGTCGCATACTTTGCAGGAGCCGGTCTCCGGTAAATAACCGAGAACATCCAGCAATCTGGACTGGCCTTGACGCAGTAATTTCACCGGGTTTATTTCGTCTTTGTTCAGCTCGCCAAGAAAAGAAACCAAAAAAGACCAGAGTTGTTCGTCTTTGTCGTTCTCAAAAACCATTTTATCTATGGCCTCGGCGAAGAAATAAGCCACCGCCGTTTTAACAAGAGAGTTTTTAATCCCGCGGAAGGGGTCTATCACTTGCGCTCCGGTGACTATCGGCAGTCCACGACCGTTAATAAGCTCAAATTCAACCAGATTAAAAATATCCAAATGCAGCGCCTGAACAGAGCTCGGCTTGAGTATGCTTTTTGCGACCGTCTTGAGCTTTCCGAATTCCTCGGTATAGCAAGTCACCCACTGGTCGTATTCGTTGGTATTTTGTTTTTTTAAAACAATGGCTCTTGTCGTCATAATGCGTGATGCTTGACTGTTGATAACTCTGTGATATTATTTAAATACATAAACCCGTATTCTGAACTGTCGCCGGACGGCGGCGTGCCTGGGACAACCAGGATAGGAACGTGGTTGGAAATGGCCCTTCGGGGCTGTTTTTTGTTTATTATCGCTTTAGTTTGCATTGAATTTTAACAGCGTATATCATTCTCATATTCTTAAGAATATGAGAATGATATTTCCCATGACACTTTTTGAATTTTTTGGCTTAAATCTTCCATGTTAATAATCGCTATTGACAAGTTTTACGCTTATATGTTATGTTTATATCAGTAATGCGTCTGATCCCTCAGTCGGGTCAGGAAATGCAGCCCGTTGGACCCATTCTCATCGGTGAGAATTGGCCCGACGGGATTTTTTAATCCGCCATTTTTAATAACTCCTCCAAAACAATCGGCAGTTCGGTTATAGCCCAGTTGCCGCTGAAATGATTCATTTTGTGCTGAATTATTATTTTTGATTTGAGCTTATCTCTAAAATCGTCAATATTATCCAATGGCACATACGGATCGTCGTCAGAAAAAATCGCGACGCTTTCATTCAAATGATTTTTTATTTTTTCAAGATTAAGCGGTGTTCCTAACCATTCCTTTTCTACTTCTTCAAAGTTTGGTTCTTCTCCAAGTCCAGTTAGACGCTTAAAAAATCCTGCTACGAAAACAACGCCTCCGACTTTTACGTCTTCGGATAATGTTTCCAGATACCTTGCAATGGCCTGACAACCCATACTATGTCCGACAAAATATGTATCTCTGTCAGCTGTTCCTACGATTTCAGTAATCTTGGGTATCCATTTTTCTATTCTCGGATTATCGGCGTCGGGCATCTGCGGCACAAAGACCTCAAAACCCTCGACCTTTAACTCTTTCTTAAGCCAAGGAAACCAGTTCTCCTCTGGATAACCTTCCCAACCGTGAATGATGAAGACGCGTTTAGACATTATTTATAGTGGTTGTTAATATCAATTATTTCTACGGTGTTTCTTTCGTGAAAAATAAAAATCGCCCGATATTTGCGGCCGATCCTGAAACTCCAAATCCTTAGATGTCGAGGTTCCATCAGTTCTGTGTTAAGGCCAGGATGTAAGGGATTTTGCTCAAACAACCTCTTCTGTTTTATAAATTTATCTTTTAATTTCCTCTTCTCTAGATATAATTCAAGCTCTCTGTGTAAAGACAAAATCTTCATAATTTTGGATGGTTATTTAAAGAACGATGATCTTTTTAGCCCTTTCTCAATACTTTTAAGGAAACTTTGGTTATATTTTTTTGTATCCTTAAAAGACCGGATGACTTCGTTGACATTCTTGGTCGGAGGCGCGGAAAAAAGGTCGCCCTCAATAAGGTCGCACACGTATTTATAGCGAAGCTTTGTTTCAACTAATTCTCGGTAATCTTTTTCAGAAATAGTTATTTTATTCATACGACCATATTACCATAAATAATCCTGCTTGTCTAACATTTTTATCTGCCATTTTAATTAAAAACAAGATATTCGCCTTCGCTTATTATCTCAACTTTTCCGTCCACAATTTTCAAAGCCGAGTTGTCATCCATGGCATAAACCTTTCCATGAATGTCTTTTACGGCTTCTCTGATTATTTCTTCCTTGCGCAAATTAAAATAAGGAGAATTGAGATGAGGGAAAAAGTAAAAATCCACAAAATTAAGCCCGGCCATATCTTCTTTTCGCTCCCAGTCCTCTCCATAAAGGATTTGCGATTGTATTAATGCCAAATCTTTGCCGGTTACCATACTTCCGGCGCTTAATCCGACATAGACCCTTGTTTTAAGCAAATCGGGCAAAATTTTGGTAAGTCCTGATTTGTTCATCCATTCCATCAGGTGATAAGAATTGCCTCCTTCAAAAAACAAAACGTCGGCTTCCTCCATTTGAGGTCTCCAAATATTTTCAGGGACAGCCGAAATGTCTGTAATGCTTATTGATTTGAAATTTTGCTTTTTTAAATTAATTAGGTCATTAATCAACCAATCCTTATCTCCCTGTTCTATATTAGAAGCAGTAGGCACAAAAACCAAAGACGTGTCCTCTGGTTTTTTGCCAACCAAATCAAATAAAGCCTTGGCAATTGATTTATTTGTTATCCCGCCGGAGGTAAGTAGCAATTTCATAATTATTTTTTAATACCGATCCAAATATTCCTTTGCGGAACAATTTCAAATTCCTTTTCAATATCATATGTTTTGTTGTCATCAAGTCCATTTCTAAATTCGGATAACAATACTTCTTTCTTAATTTCGTCCGACCAGCGCTGTATCGCTTCTGACATATCTTTATCATCGCTATGCCACTGTCCGAACACTCTGTCATCCAAACGATACTTCGCCTCTTTTCGCATATCCTGTATCTGTCTCATCGCTTCCCGAGCATAACCTTCATAAATAAGAGGTGGGGTCAGTTCAGTATCAAGGACAACGCCCTCTTTCTGACTATCGTTAAAAACAACTTCCTTCACGTTCAATTCTTCTTTAATTAAATCCGTTAGTTCTCCTAATTCCCTATTCATAATTCCTAATTCCTGGCGAAGCACCAGCTTGGCGAGCGGTTGTCTGACTTTGATATGTTTTTCTTTCCTTAAAGCCAGACCAGCCGTGACAACTTCTCTCACCTTCTTCATTTCTTGTTCTAATTTATTATCTATCAATTTTTTATCTACTTTTGGCCAGTCGTGAAGATGTACGCTTTCGGTACCAGTGCTATGACCCTTATGAAGGCGTTTATGTATGTCTTCGGCAACAAACGGCGTGAACGGAGCGATTACTTTGGCCAGTTCAAGAAGTACAAAACGCAAAAGCCCCAGCGCCTCTTTTCTTTTTCTGGAACGCCTTAGCCACCAGTTGGAAAAATCCTCTATCACAAACTTCTCGATCGCTCGGGCGGCAGTCGTTGGGTCATAATTATCCAAACTTTCAGTCACTTCGCTCACTAAGCCGTGAAGTTTCGACAATATCCATTTATCAAGGAGGTTATAAGTTTTAGGCTTTAAGCTATAGGTTTTTTCGTTTTGCTTATCGCTTACAGCTTGCGGCTTACAGCTTTCTTCATATAATTCATAAAATCTGACGCAGTTGTCCAGCGTGGTCATAAACCCTTTGAACTTATCCTCTATCTCTTTCGGTATCACGCTCTTTGACTCGCCCATCGGCATTGACGACAAAAAGTACCACCGCAGCACATCGGCGCCGTATTTATCCATAAGTTCCATAACGGGTACGAAGTTTTTGAGTTTCTTGGACATTTTGCGGCCTTTTTCGTCCAGTGTGTGGCCAAGCACCATTACGTTCTTATACGGCGCGCCCTTATCCAGCAAGGTCGACACCGCCAACAACGTATAGAACCATCCGCGCGTCTGGTCTATCGCCTCAACAATGAAATCCGCCGGAAACTGCTCCTTGAACTGTTTCTCATTCTCAAAAGGCCAGTGCCATTGGGCATACGGCATCGCGCCGGAATCGAACCATACATCTATCAAGTCGGGAACCTTACTCATCTTTCCGCCACATTTCTTGCACCTTAACTCTATATTGTCGATATACGGCCGGTGGAGGTCAACATAACCTTTTTCATCGCGAGGCAGGTTTCGAACTACTACCGGCTCAAGCTGGGCAAAAGTCACAAAATCAGTTCCTCTTTTTTCTTTTTCTGCTATCGATTCCTCCATCGTCCAGCCATTGGCAACATCCGCAAACATCCAGATCGGATATTCATGACCAATAACCAAAATATTCATTCCTTCATGTTTTTCTTCAAGTTCTTTGATAAGTTCCCACTGGCGAGTATGGAGATCGGTCAATGATTCACCGTCTATCGGACGCTGTTCAAATTTTGACTTGTATGTAGGATATTCTTCGTGGTATTTGGAGTCGTGACACCCCGCCAAGGCGGGGCCAAGTTGAATTTCTTTCAAACGATCCTCGGTTATTACTCTAACTCCCAATATTTCCGAAGCGATACTGGCGGTCTCCTGTGTGCGAGCAACAGGCGAAGCAATTATGGCATCAAGTTTTTCTTTCTTTTTGGCAAAAAGGTTTTTAAGGTTTTCTGCGCTGATTTTTGCTTGTTTTCTGCCTTGCTCCGTAAGTTTGAAGTTGTGGTTGCCCGGATCGATTATCCGATTAACGTTGCTTTCTGACTCCCCGTGTCGCATCAACCAATATGTATTCGGTTTTCTATAACGATATTTATCCAACTCCTCTAACGAACCGGGAACAAGGTATTCACCACACCCGTTTTCGTGTTTTGAATTTTGAATTTGGAATTTGGAATTTGTTTCGGATTTAGGATTTAGGGTTTCGAGTTTCCTGGTTTGGCAACGCCAAACTGGGAGTGGCGTGCCCCAGTACCTTTCCCTAGAGAACGCCCAATCCTTGCCTTCTTTCAGCCACTGGCCAAACCTGCCTTCTTTTATGTGTTCCGGAAACCAGTTAACTTTACCGTTGTTCTTTAAAAGCTTGTCCCTCAACGCCGACATTTTGATGAACCACGACTCTTTGGCGTAGTAAATCAACGGCGTATCGCAACGCCAACAGAAAGGATAGTCGTGTTCGTAGTCCTCTTCTTTGAGCAGATTGCCGTTATCCTTAAGCTTCTCAATAATAGTATCTTCCGTCTGCTTATCTTTTACATACAATCCTGCCAGTTCCGGTACTGCGTTAGTGAATTTACCCTGTTCGTCCACGGTATGGAATTTGGGAAGCCCTACTTTCGTACCCAAATTATAATCATCCTCCCCATACATAACTGCGGTGTGAACTACGCCCGTGCCTTCTTCGGTAGAAACGAAATCAGCATCATAAATTCTGTATGACTTGTCGGATTTTAGTTCTTTAACGTCAAACAGGGGTTCGTATTCTAGCCCGACTAAATCTTTGCCCTTTAAACTTTTAAACTCTGAAACTTTTAAACCTGGGCCGAAAACCTTTTCAACCAAATCCTTAGCCACAATAAGACTCTCGCCTTCTCTTTCCACAACCGCATATTCAATATCTTTCCCAACGGCCAAAGCAACGTTTCCTGGCAACGTCCAAGGCGTCGTCGTCCACGCAAGGATATAAGTTTTGATATTTGGATTTTGGATTTTGAGTTTGTTTAGAAATTCGGAATTAGAAATTAGAAATTTAACCGTAACCGCTTTGTCGGTTACGGTTTTATACCCCTGCGCGACTTCATGAGACGACAGTGGCGTTCCGCAACGGGTGCAGAAAGGCACGACCCGATGAGCAAGATAGAGCAATTTCTTATCCCAGATCTTTTTTATTACTGCCCAGAGCGATTCAATATATTTGTTTTCGTAAGTAATGTAGGGATTGTCGGTATCCAGCCAAAAACCGGTCCGCCTTGTCATCTCTTCCCACTCGGCCTTGTATTTCCAGACGCTCTCTTTCGCCTTTTTGTTGAACTCGGCTATGCCGTATTTTTCTATGTCTTTCTTGTTCTTGAACCCGAGCTCTTTTTCCACCTCTATCTCAACGGGCAGGCCGTGAGTATCCCAGCCGGCTTTGCGCAAAACAAAAAAACCGCGCATCGTCTTATAGCGGCCGTAGACGTCTTTATACACGCGGGTCAGGAAATGTCCGATGTGGGGCAGGCCGTTGGCCGTAGGCGGACCTTCCCAAAAAACAAACTTCTTCGCTTTCTTGCGATTTTCCAGCGACTTCTCAAAAATTTTGTTCTCTTTCCAGAAAGACAGCGTGTCTTGCTCTATTCTTTTGAAATCTAACATATGATAAAGATATCCCAGTTTTGGCTAAAATTCAAACAAAAAAGCCCCTTAACGCTAGGGCTAAAAAAGGAAAATGAGTGCGACAACCGCCACCAATATTTGTATCGGCAAACTGGGGAACGGCCCTGGTGTGTGTTGCGAATGGCAGTAATTATGAAAGTCCATAACAGCGCTCAACAAAAAGTTCTCTGGAAAGCCCGCGTCCAACAATAAATGTATGCAGTCCAGCCAGGCGCCGCCGACCATTCCCAAAAAAACAATAAGGAAGTTGAGCTCCCTGGCATAACATATCCAGAAAATGACATTAAAAATAATTACCAGTTCCGTTGCCAGCACGGGCCATTTTCCCAGCGCGGAACTATATATAACTTCGTTATGAGGAATCGCATCAAGCACCAAATGAGAAACCGCGGCAACAAAAAAGGCCGTTCCGCCTTGTACGGCCAGTTGAACCAGCTCTGACTCGGAATTCACCAATCCGCCGGCCAACTTGGCCCCCCACAACCCGGCTACCGCTCCTACCGCAAGATGGGGTGCTGCTATCATTCTCGCCTTTGTCAAAAAACGACAAGAGAAATTATATATGATAATGTTTAAATATGCAAAAGGCTATTTTCTTTCTTACAATTATATTCCTAACCAACCTTGTCGGGATGTATTTTGACACATACTCGCTTTGGTGGTTCGATATGTCTCTTCACTTTCTGGGGGGATTTTTTATGGCAATGCTGATGGTCCACTACCTATCTGATAATCCATATTCCATATTCCATATTTCATATCCAAAGCTGAAACAATATTTAATTATAGTCGGCGCCGTGAGTTTTATAGGAGTTGTCTGGGAGTTCGCCGAGTATCTGGCTAGTTTGACTCTCATAGACCCAATATATGAGCACTTCAAAATACGAGCTTACTTCATCGGCGACCTGGATGATACGATGAATGACCTGCTTATGGATATAACCGGAGCGTTAACTTGGCTCGTAACCCATAGAAAAAAATAAATATTTCTCTTTCCCCAAAAATCCTCAAAATTTTCTCAAATAAGTTTTTCATTATGACAAAAGGGCTTTTGGCCCTCCTGTAATTTGCCTGATTTTGATTTCTATCCCACCTGTTTGCTCAATGCCCTCACGGCTTTTTCTAAAATTTGAACTCTTCTTTGAATATTCAAAATGTCGTTTTCTTCAAAACGTTTGAGGATGTCGTGAGCTTCGCCAACTTGGTACTCAACTTTTGCCAAACGCCTCTCAATAGAGTCAAAACGAGAATTCATCTCTGTTTTGGTCGCCGCTTTCTCAAACCCTCTCGCCACCATGCCAGCTAATTTATCCAGAGTCATTTTCCCGTTTTTATTTTCTTTTTTGTTTTCCATTTTTATTCTTTTTAATTTTGTTCAGAAAATTTAACACCGGCTTGCCGCACTTTAGACAAAAAGATTGATTTGATGAGTATTGTCCAGTGGAAGCAAAAACTGCTTCGCCTTTAATCTCTCTTCTACAAGTATCGCATTTCCTCACAAGCATATCAAGACAATATCAAACCAAAAATATCCTGGCAAGTGGACAATCACTTATTCCGCAGATATTTCCGGCTCTTCTTCCGGAGATGTTTCGGGGGTATCTTCGGGCGTAGATTCCGGCTCCGGTGTCGGCGTTGGCGATTCTGTTATGGTTTCCTCCGACCCGCTTGCGATTCCTCCCACCGGTTCTTCAACTAAAGTTTCTTCCGATGGACTAGCGGTTTCAGAAACAGGTTCTTCTACCAAAGTGTCCGGTATCGGAGCCGGTGTCGCCCCTGCCTGTATGAGCAGGGCCTTCAGCTTCTCCTTTTCAAGGCAGATGTCATCGACACAAATCTTGTCCTCAATGTGGAGAGTTCCGGCAAAGAGGTTGGAAATCCTGGTGAATGTCTGGGTTATGGTAACACCCCAATCCGATAATTTGGCTAAAATACTCTCAAATATAGTGTCTATCGTCCCCGTGCCGACGTTGCCGGTTATTTTATCAACCATAAGTCCCTTCAAATTCCTCGTAACAAAACTCTCAAACAGCACAGAAATCTTTTTATGCTTCTTGCCATCTATGGTCTTAGTGACCGTGTTCCAATCAACCGGCTCCGCCACTTTCGCTATGACATATGTGGGATAATACGTGCCGTCGTCTTTCATGGCATGACCTGGGACCGAGGATGAAATAAGATAATCTCCTGGTTCCAAGTCCTCGCCCATATCAACTACCCATACATCAGCATTTCCGACCGCGGCGACCAAGTGAGGATTATCCTTGTCGGCCGGCTTGGACGGTTCCTGGAGCGACAAATACGCACCCAGAACCTGCGGGTCGTTCGCTATGCTTGTCGGCGCTATGCCGTAAAGGATTTCACTCTCCGAACTGTCGTGAAGGTACCGATTCTCGCCTGTCAGACGAACGACCATTCCACGGACAATCGCGGATTCCGTCCAGGCATAGTGAGAACCGGTAAAGGCATTGTAGGAAATCGTTGTGTCAGAAACAGAAATCGTGCCTTCAAAGGTTCCGTCCTGCGAGAGCAGAATCAAGCTGCCATCGTCACCCTTACGATTGAAGTCAGCCAGCGGCCCATTATCCCTTTGGACATAGAGTTTCTCGTTGTTGGGGTTATCAGTACCGCCGATAAGAACGTTACCGGAGCTTCCCACAATAGTCATGCGAATAGTGCCAAAACTGTTTACTCCAGAACCACCGGTTCTAAAATTCATATCCGCATTAGCACCCGCCACAGAAAGAGCCTCAATACTAACATTAGATTGTGTCCCTGCCGCATTTTTAGCAGACACAAACTGAGCAACAGATTTATTATCCTGTGCAAATGTATCAGAGATAACAAAACCCTTAAAATCTCCTGTTACATTATTGCTTATTTCTAACTTTCCATTCGGCCCCGTCGTCCCGATGCCGACGTTGCCGGTGGAGGCGATGGTCACGAACGGGCTGTTGGCGTTGTTGAAGATGTCCAAGCGTTCGGTTCCGTTGCCCACCCCGATGGAGAACTGGCTCTGATTGGTTCCTCCCGAACCGTTGGTCTTGAAGAAGTGAGAGGCCGAGGCGGTGTTGTTCATGGTGTAAAGCAAGGAAGAGGAGGCGATGTTGGCCGAGATGGAACCCCTGACCTCTAAATCCCCCGAGACAAGAAGATCGCCTGAACCGGATATGTAATTTGAATGACCCGTAGTTGTCGTCCCGAATCGTGAATACGCCTCGGAAGCAAATCCTCCCACCTGGAGAGTGTTCCCGGTAAGAAGGTATGAGGCCGAAGCCGTCCCCTGAACTTCAAATTTTGTTGAAGGCCCGGTTGTTCCGATGCCCAGGCGGACATTTGTGTCATCCCAGTAAAAGTTGGCGTTGTTCTGGCCGAGATTGCCGGAACCGTCGACAAAGAGAACTGAACCCGCTGTTCCGTCTGTCACCGGAGAACCGATGGTCATTCCCGCGGCGGCGCATCCGAACTTGCCGGTGCTTCTGGTCCATTGGATGAAGCTGGAACTGAGGCAGTCGTCCGCAAAGTTGAAAGCCAAGCCGAAGTAGGCGGAAGCCGAGGCGTAAGCGAACGAACCGGTGCCGATGACTTCTATGTCCCCAGAGATAAGCAGGTCATTGGTGGTGGAGATGTAGTTGGCATGGGAAGTGGTCCCTGTCCCGAATCTTGAATACGACTGGCTTGAATATCCTCCGACTTGAAGCGTGTTGCCGGTCAGAAGGTATGAGGCGGAGGCGGTGCCTTGGAACTCAGAATTAACACCAAAGAGCTTGCCAGTCAGAGTATTGTTCAATGTCCCTGATTGGGTATATCCCCCGGTGGTAGTTATCGAGCCATTGATGGTTAACCCCGTGCCCACGATGGCCTGGGCATTGAAGCCCTTGGAGACCAGGAGCGAGCCGGCAAATGAGTTGCTGGCCGTTCCCGATGAAACGAACTCTTTGGATATGGTAAGGTCTCCGGTGAAAGAGTGGCTGGCGGCGGTATCGGCGATGAAGCGTCCTGAGATTTGAAGATTAGAAGAGATGGAAGCCTTAGAATCAAAGAAGGCGTTGCCGTCTACTTCCAAACCTCCCGAGATAAGGAGGTCGTTGAATTGAGAAATATCTGAAGAGTATCCTGTGGTTGCTGTTCCGAGACGGGAATAACTCACCGTGGCCGTGCTCCCGCCCAGAGCAAAGTTAAAGCCCGAGGAGGCGGTAAGAAGCCCAGTGCCTTGGTCAATGGTGAGCAGGACGTTGTCACTCGAGTCCCTGACACGGAATACATCCTCGGTCTGGGAAGCGGAGGCCTTGACCACAAGGGGTATTGAAGAAAGTGAATATGGCAATATGGGGGCCCTGAACTTTATCTTGTCTGTGGCAGCGTCTCCGAAGGTGGAGTTGCCTTCCACCGAGAGGTCTCCGGCTATGGTGGTCGTGCCGGTACTGGTGCTTCCTTGGAGGATGAGGTTGTTGCCGTAGATGTCGCCTTCGGCGTCCACTAAGAACTTGGGGTCAGAGCCGGAGACATAGGCGATGACGTTGCCGTCAGCCACGGGAGAGGAAGGGTTGATGTAGAGAGTGGAGTCATTGGTATTGGTGAAGGAAGGCCAGGTGCCGGTATGAGCCACTGTTGGATTTCTTGTTGCCTTAAGCTGGCCGGTGAAGGAACCCGAGCCGATGACGGTGAGCTCGTTGGGAGCGGAGGTAGTGCCGATACCGATGTTGCCTAAGGCGGTGAGGGTGCCTCCAATGCTGACGTCGCCGGAGATGCTGGCGATGCCTATCAGTTCAAAAGTTGTCTCGGGAGAGGTGGTGCCGATACCTACTCTGTTGTTGGTCGCGTCGACATAGAATGTGTTGGTATCCACGGTCAGATCGCTTACTACGGAGAGAGTGCTGTTTAGCGCGGCGCCACCTTCCAGAGTAGTGCCTCCGGAGATCTTAAGGGTCTTGGCGTCAAGAGTGTCGGGGTTTAAAGTGAGTGGACCTACTCCTTTGGTGTTGGTGGAAGGGAGTTGTATTGTGGTCGGAGTTATTCTCTGGAAATTCGTGAAGTCGCCGGCCAGGTTTGAGAGATTTATCCTTGTGGCTTCGATGAGGGAGACGGTGTTGTCCAGTCGTTGTTCAAGAAGAGTGAGGGTTGTTCCCGAAGGTCCGACGGTAACTTCTTTGATTATCGTTGTTTTCTTTGTTTGATCATTGGTTATTGCTTGCCCTCCGTAGCCTTGGCGAAGGAGGGGAGCTTGATTGAAAATTGAAAATTGGAAATTGAAAATTTGATTCTCCAAAGCGCTGATCCTTTCTCCCTGTTCTTTTATTTTCTCGTCTCGCAACTTGTACGGGTCAACCACGAGATATGTTTCCTGACCGTAGTCGGGGAGGAGATACTTTCTTACAAAATTTCGGAGGGGGTCGAGGATATCGGCAGTGGTCTGGTCAACTTGGTTGAGCAGATCGGCTGACTTGGTTTTTAAAACTTGGGTATCGACACCGATCTTGAAGATGCCCTGATGCAGGGCGAACAAAAACAAAATGCCACCCACGAAAAGTAGAAGATTCTTCGGGATGGCATTAGTACCTCTGTGCGATGCCTGCCCCGTAGCATCTGCGCCAGCAGATTGGTTCGGGGTTTGAATAACATCACGTCGCACTTCTGCGTTTAAGGAACTTTCGGAAAGAACTGGTGGAACTTTTGGAAACCTGTTTTGGTTAGTCGTCCTGTGGTAAACCGCAAGCGATGCATCGTCAACATACCAGTTCCCTTTCGAGCCATACCGAGCCGCCTGGATCCGGCCGGTTCTTATCAAGCGCCTCAAATGGTCTGACGAGTATCCATATTTCTTAGCGGCTTCTCGTAAAGAAACAAGGCCGTCTTTTGACGGAAAGTTATTATGGATCTCCGAGTACTGGTTATCGTTTAACGTATCGCTCATACACAGAGCAAACAAAAGCTCCAGCAAACGCAGAATCGGTTGTTAAGTAGCAACGCGCCGAACGTCAGGCGTATGTCGACATCTTCGACATACCGGGCATCCTGGACATTGCGGGCAACAGAGGTGTTATCTATATTTTAACAATGTCCCCGTAGCATGCAAGCAAAGCTGTGAATAACACAAAAGTCCCGAGGATCCTCGATTTCACATCCAAATCAGAATTTGGGTGAAATCGAGACAGTATTCGTGGGCATATCCTCAAAATGTTATAAATGTTTATACAGGTTAAGTAATCTTTTTTGAAAACAAAAGGCCCCTTTATTCGGGGCACTATTGCTCATCCACCAACTTGCCTCTGGCATTCTCCCACCGTATTACCGTAATCGGGGAACTATAGCCCAAACTTGGGTAATACCTCTTCATCCCTTCAAGCATATCGGTGCGGTCTTTGAAGCCGTCGGCTCTTACTTCTTCCTCGGTAACTTCTTCTAAAAGACAATGTCTTACTTCCACAATGTCAGCCATTACTGCCCAGGGTTCCAAATGACAACAGAGCATCACCGTTTGTCCTGGCCGATAATCTCTGTGTCCCTCTCTGATAGTTATGGTCTTTGAACCGGAAATAATATCAGACCTCATTCTCTGATCGGGAGATATGAGAAGCGCGACCAGCGGCTGTTTCATTTGTTCGGTTTTCGTCAAAAAGATCTCATATCAAATGATATCTGTACTGAAAAAAATTGCAACAAATTTTTAAGTTGACGGTATTAGGAAATATTGTTAAATTTTCGTAAATTCTTTTATAATTGAACGGTAATGTCCAAAGGCAAAGCGCGAAGCTCCCAACTCATCATATTCGAAGACGGCACGATATATCACATTGACCTGAAAAAGTCCGACAATATCCCCCGTAATATTTTGCTCGTCGGCGCATCCGACCGCGTAGATCTGATAGCTACTCATTTTGACGAGGTCAAATTCGAGCACCGCAATAAGGCGCGCCCAGAGTTCCATACAGTCGCCGGGATATACAAAGGAATGCCGGTTGTAGCAATGTCCATAGGCATAGGCATAGGTCCGATAGACATCGTGGTCAATGAATTGCATGCACTGTTTGAATACGACCACACTGATAACTCTTGGGCCACCCATCCCTTGCCCAAGGTAAATATGATCAGAGTCGGGACTTGCGGCACTTCTCTTCCGAATGTTCCAGCCGGCGCGTTGGCGATCTCAACTCACGGCCTGGGGTTGGATAATTTGGGAACGTATTATCCTGTAGCCAGGGACAAGCGAGACCAGTGGGCAATAAAGATAGAGGATAAATTCCTCAAGACATTGATTGGCAAAATTAATCCCCTTGCCTACTGCTCATCGGCAAGCCCTAAGGTGGTTTACGCTTTGAAAGAAACAGCCGAACTTCTTGGTGAGGATAGAAAGAATGTGGTGGGAGGTATAACTACCGCTTCTCTCGGATTTTTTGGACCCGAAGGGAGACGTATCGGCAGGATAGGAACCGCGTTCGGCCCGGACGAGTTCAGAGAGGTTATCCAGTCATTCAACGTTGATGGACTGAGAATAGTAAATCACGAGATGGAAGCAAGCGCGCTCTTCCGTCTCGGCTATGAGCATCTCGGATATAATGTCGGGGCTATCTGCCTCGTAGTAGATAATCTCGCCACCGACGATGTTCTATCTGGAGATGAGGCAAAAGAAAGAATGAACGCCTGCATCAAAGTAGCCCTTGAATCGCTAGTCAAACTTTCCTGATATCCTGCGATGTGGTGGACCCTACCAGATTCGAACTGGTGGCCTCCTCATTGCAAATGAGGCGCTCTACCAACTGAGCTAAGGGCCCCTGACAATATGGACAAGCTGTGTTATATTTTACCACAGAACCTTATCATTGGAAAGGATATTCTGTGGTCACAGTTACTGAAAAAGCCGCAGGGCGGCTGAAAGAATTAATGGCCGGAAAAGACGCTGATGGAATGGATTATAACCCGGAAACTGTCGGCTTGAGAGTTTTTGTCCAAGGCGGGGGTTGGCTCCGGTTTCCAGTACGGAATGAAGCTGGAAAATGAGCCCAACGCGGATAGTGATGCGGTATTTGAGTCAAATGGAATCAGGATTTTTGTTGACCCGATCAGCGAGAAATATTTAAAGGGCGCGGAGGTTGAATTTGACGACTTCAATGGCGGATTTAACCTCAATAATCCCAATGCCACTTCAACTTGCGGCTGCGGCCAGTCATTTACCACAGAATAAAAAAATCCCCGTTATCAACGGGGTCTTATTTTAAAAAATAATTTTTAGTATGTTGCCGGCTTGAGTAGGAGTCAGCATTTCCAAATTCACCATCTTCCTAACCAGTATAGTCCTCTCCATTTCCAATCGGCCATTGGGACAGAACTTTTCGTCAACGACGTCGTAGTGATGACCGGTACCTCCCAACTTCTCAAAAGCGGCCACATTTTCCTCCAGATCATCGATGAAGAAACATTCGGACAGTGGCACCTTGAGTTTCCTGGATGCCGCCTGCCATATCTTCGGATCGGGCTTGCGGAGACCAAGCCGGAAAGAAAGAGCAAGATATTCAAAACCAATGAACACCTCGGGCCACCTTCGATTTACGCATTCGAAGTGAACCCTGTTAATGTTGGAAACAATGGCCGTCTTGATGCCGTTTTGAATAAGGACCTGTTTGAGAGAGATCATCCTCAGGTCCGGAACCAACAACTTGACGAACTCAGAGAAAAAAACTTCTTCAGATACTTCGATGTTCCAGGCACGCTTTGACTCTTCAAAAAATTCAAAGTCGCCGATCTGGCCGAGGTCATACTTGGCCACATGGTCAGCTCGGACAACTTTGGATGGCGGCTCGGCACCACGCCGACGATATCTCTCCAAGAAATCAAGCCACTGTTGCGACTTATAGTGAGCCAATACATTGCCAAGGTCGAACATCGCGCAGCGTATCATTCACCGCTCCTTTTATGACAAAGTTCTATGACCGATATGATGCCAGATTAAGTTTTTTTAGACAAGCTTGTAATTAAAACCCCGACAAAATTGATCAGGAAACCGACAAAAATGGTCAAGTGAAAGGGAGTAATAAGTCCCTCGGGCGTTTTTATGCCTATGTTCAGATGATGTATTATGTCTAAAAATATCCCGACCGCTTCAATTCCCGTTCCTATGAAACTGATTTTAATTCCAGTTTTGAAATTCATTGTGGTGCGGGCGCATGGAATCGAACCATGGGCCTCCGTCTTATCAGGACGGCGTTATACCACTTAACTACGCCCGCATAGCATAGAATGTATAGATTTTACCAAATAAAAAAGGGTTTCACAACCCCTTATATCTTGCCGCCGCTCTTGAATATCTCCTTGAAGATGAGCAGCTGCTGTATCTCATTCGTCCCCTCAAAAATGGGATTGATGCGGGCGTCGCGGTAAAGCCGCGATATCTCGGACTCTTCCATGTAGCCCATGCCACCGTGTATCTGGAGAGCCGTATCAATGACCCGCCCCGACATTTCGGATGCGGTCAGTTTCACGATTGCCGACTCCAGACGGATGTCCTCTCCCCTGTCGGCCATGGCCGCCACGGGATAGACGCTGGACTCCATCAGGAAGATGTCGGACCGCATCCTGGCAAAATACGACTGGAGCATCTGGAACTCCAGAAGCTTCTTGCCCATTTGCGAGCGCTGGCTCGCGTGAGCGTATGCCAGTTCAAAGGCGCGCTTGGATGCGCCGATGCATCCGGCTGCCAGACTCAAGCGCCCGTAATTGAGAGCGTTCATGGCAATCTTGAATCCCTGGCCAAGCTGGCCGAGCACATTCTCTTCCGGCACTTCCATGTCGGTGAATTCCATTGAGGTGGTCCGCGAAGCGCGGATGCCCATCTTGTGCTCAACCTTGGTGGTTTTGAAGCCCTTGAAGCTCTTCTCCACGATGAAAGCCGAGATGCCGTTCGCTCCAAGGTCACGGTCAGTCTTGGCGAAGATAACGATCACGTCGGCGATATCGCCGTTGCTGATGAATTGCTTGGTTCCGTTAACGACCCACTTGCCGCCGCGCTTTTCGGCGGTGGACATAATGTTGGCCACATCGGAACCGGCTTCGGCTTCGGTAAGGGCGAATGCTCCGATGGCTTTGCCTTCGGCAATAGCCCGCAGATACTTCTGCTTTTGGGCTTCCGTACCATAGAGGGAGATGCTGCCTCCGGTCAGACCGACGCTCGCTCCGACCAGCACGGCCATGGAACCGTGCACCCGACACAGTTCTTCCATCATGATGCAGTAGCCGGTCTTGCCCAGGCCCGCTCCGCCGTAAGTGTCGGGGAACGGAACTCCGAACAAGCCGAGTTCCGCCATCTTCGCGATGATGTCGGGAAAGATGTTGCCTTCCCGTTCCATATCATCAACTCTTGGCCGAATCTCGTTCTCGCTGAATTCTTTCAGCGTCTGGCGGAGCATCTCGTATTCTTCGGACAAACCGCCTTCCGTGTTCCGGGTTTCCTGAACCGGTTCGGGTTTTGCCTCAACCGGCTGAACTGTTTGGAACTTCGGCGACCGCTTTTCCACAAAAGCGGTGACGCCTTCAATGCCGTCGGGCGAGAGTGCCTGTTCCAGGAACAGAGAACGTTCCAGGTCCAGACCTTCCTCAAGGGAAACCTTTGCGCCTTCGCTCAGCGCTCTCAAAACCGTATTCACGGCCGACTCGGCCTTGTCCGCGACCAGGGCCTTTGCCCTTTCGTCGGACAGGTATCCGTCAAGCGTTTCGCTTTCGGCTAAAGACGGACGGCTCACAGAAACGCTTTGGTTGTCCAGAACGACAGAAACGAAGCTTTTCACTCCGGCGATAAAGTCGCCTTCAATTACATGGTCCACCAGGCCAAGCCCTTTGGCCGCATTTGCTCCGGCCATCGCTTTCTTGCCGCCAAGCGCGATACGGGCCGCGTTCTTCAGGCCGACAAGCCGGGGCAAACGCTGTGTTCCCCCAAGACCGGGGATGATACCCAGGTCCACTTCGGGCAGGCCAAGGACCGCTTCTTTGGTCGCGATCCGGAAACCGCACGATAGGGCAAGCTCCAAGCCCCCTCCGAGACAGTAGCCGTTAATGGCCGCCACAGTCGGTTTCTTTGAGTTTTCTATCCTTAAGTAAACCGCCTGGAGATTCCTGATGGCTTCGCCTGCGGCCCCTTTGTCGCCGCTCTTGATGAGCCCGAATATTTCCTTCACATCGGCTCCCGCCGAGAAGAACGATTTGGGGTGGCCGGTGAAAACGATAACTTTCACTTCCGGACTTGCTTCAAGTTCCTCGAATTTCCGGCCAATCTCAAAAATCGCATCACCGGTAAGGGTGTTGTAATCGTTGCTGTCCAGGGTAAGTATCCCCAGCCCGTTCCTGACGGAAACGCGGATAAGTTCCTTTTCAGCCACTTAAGTCCCTCATTTAAAGAGCAAGTTACTATCGGTTTAACCCTCAAATCACTTAATGTCAAGAATTTTAAAACCCCGATTTTATCGGGGTTGCAGTTGTTTACCAGCTGCTGAAAAATTTATTGCCGCTTGCTGCCATTTCTTTCAACGACGGACAGGCGTCGTCTCCAAGTTCACGGACAACAGTTTCGATACCGATCTCATCAGCATAGTGCAGTGGGCCTCCTTTGGCCTGCGGGAAACCGAGTCCGAAAAGACATCCGGTCTCAATGTCGTTAGCTGAAGCAATTTCTTGCTCCAGCGCGATCGCTGATTCATTTACCATGCAGGCCATCATCGTGGTAAAGATCTGTTCAGCGTCTTCTTCGTTACGCTGCGGAAACTCTTGCCGCAAGATAGAGTCGAGGGTTTCGGTTCCGCCGTAGAAACCGGCGCCGGTTTTCTGACCCAGCCGTCCTGCTCTTACCAGAACATCTACCAGACGAGATGGAGAGAAACGTTTGCCGTAAGCAGCAAAAAAGATATTCACCACCTCTTTCACGACATCCATACCCATCATATCGAGTAGAGTGAACGGCCCCATCGGCCATCCAAACTTTCTGGCACATTCGTCAATTGCCTCCGGTTTCACATCCGTATTTTCCAAAGCCCTGATAGCCGGGACAAGGTATGCGCCCAAGAGCACGTTCACCAGAAATCCCGGCCTGTCTTTGACCCGGATCGGTTTCTTAGCGAGGGTCTCTGCTGCAAACACTTCCAGCGATTCAAGCGTATCCGACGACGTGCCGTCGGCTGAGATAAGCTCGACCAGCGGCATTTTTGTCGGCGGATTGAAAAAATGCATCCCCGCCATCCTTCTGGAATTTTTTACTCCTTTGGAAAGCGAGGTGATCGGAATGGAAGACGTGTTGGAGGTCAGGATGGCTTCGGGGAGAAGCT
>Ga0209541_10004805_pt1 | contig 23852 bp, 21 predicted proteins | sample RifCSPlowO2_01_FD_184027 | JGI IMG/M metagenome (GOLD analysis project Ga0209541, IMG submission 184027) | Groundwater microbial communities from Rifle, Colorado - Rifle CSP2_plank lowO2_0.1 (SPAdes) (version 2) | ecosystem: Environmental > Aquatic > Deep subsurface > Groundwater | place... | reverse complement strand
GCAGGATATACCTGATTTTATGGCTACCGCCCAAGGAAAGGCAATCGTCACCAATTCATCAATGCAGGTACTCATGAAACAATCCCCAGCCGCCGTTGAGACAGTAAAACAAACTTTTAATCTTACTGATGCTGAGAAATATTATCTCCTTGAAGCTCGCGTAGGTTTTGGATTATTCTTTATAGGCCAAAATCATGTTGGCATACGCGTTGTGGCTTCTTATGCTGAAGACCAGATAATTACTTCCGACCCGAGACAGATACTTGAGGTAGAAAAGGCCAAAGCAGAATGGGCGAAAGAACAATCTTGATACAAATCTACGAATGTAATGCTAATCTACGAATCGCGAATATTTAAATCTTATTCGTTATTCGCATCATTCGCATGAAATTCGCATATTGGCATAATGCCCAATGATAATCAACAATTTCTTGAAGGTGAATTACAGACCGAGGCTATTCGGGAAGAGTTAGAGTCGGAAGAACAAGCGGATTTAGCTTCTGAGCAGGAGCAGGAAGATGCTGAAGCTCAAGAGTCAGAAGAGATTGGGTATGCTAATCAACTGGCTCTAGCCCAAGAGCAGAATCAACAGCTTGAGACAAAACAACTATACGAAGAGGAGCGATCCCTAGTTGGACCATCCATTTTTAAATATTCCCTTATACTTCTCCTTTTTGCCATACCAAATGATGTTATAGATGTTATTGATTTTACAGGGATTGGAATGATTTTATCTTGGCTTATTTCTGCTTTTTTATCCTTAACTACTCTATTTTTAATGTGGTTTACTGATTCAGAATTAAAGAGAGTCAGAAACCATATGGCCAACCGAAGCAAATATTCACAAGCCCTGACCAGAACCATGACAAAAGTTGCCACTAAGCTAACGAAGTTTGCCCCAAAGAACCCCTTAGCCAAAATCATAGCCGGTACGGTTTTGGAAATGATCCCGATAATATCTATACTGCCCTGGTCCACTATCTCTGTTTTCCTGGCCTATGCTGACGAACGAAAAACATATAAAGAGGCTGTGACTGGCCTAGAGGATACTAGTCAAACTTCAGAAATCTCCCCAGAAATGGTATGATGGAGAGGCCTAAGAAGTTAGGACGAAGAATATAAAATTATGAAAAAATTTAATTTATTTTTAATTCTGGCAGCTGCCATAACCGTTTCTTTCGCCGGTTACGTTTTGTTTGGCGGGGGACTGGATAATACAAGCTCAAGAACAGGAACCATCCTTGATAAGTTCGGGGGAAAAGAGACCAACAACAACGAGCAAAAAGCGGTTGATGAGAAAGGTGCTCCTCTTTTATTGTCCTCCAGGCAAGTAATTTCGCCTACCAAATCCTCAAACTCGGGCAACGTTTTATACTATGATAAAAATACCGGCAATCTTTATGAACTTAACCTGGCCGATAAAACTGAACGCCTAGTTTCGGGTAGGCCCCTCAATGACCTCTTAGGGATTATCTGGTCGCCGCTCAAGAGATCTGCCCTGGGCTTATTCTACGAAGAGAATGCTTCAACATTCAAATATCTGGACACTGCCACAGATAAAGAGACCGGCCTGGATAGCAATATCCGCTCAGTTGCCTTCTCTCCTGACGGCAATCTGGTCGCCGCCTATTATTTTTTTGAAGGAACTCCTAACCTTGATGATTCTAACCCCACATCAGGGAATATCGGCAAAATAGTCTTATCCCAACCAGATGGAACTTCTGGTAAAAAGATATTCAACACCCGCCTTAAAAACCTGGAACTAAGCTGGCCGATCAGCAACAAAATTGCCGTTAAAAATAACTCTTCAGAAATATTTCTTTTAACCGAAAACGGGGAATTTAAAAAACTACTGGGACAGAAAGTTAGCCTCAGAGAAAGCTGGTCGCCAAGCGGAAAGAAACTTCTTTTCTCTTCGCTCTTTGCCGATGAGCAGGGGCTGGTTAGATCAATGCTCTGGATGAAAGATATAGAATCAGAAGAAGAAATCGCCCTTGATATTGAAGGAGATGCCTCTTTGTGCGCCTGGAGCAAAGATGACGTTAACTTTATTTGCGCTTTACAGAAATCTCCGTCTATTGATGAGCTTTATCTGGTAAACAGCCAAAATGGTTCTAAAAAAATAGTCGCCGAACCTAATATGTTGGTTTGGGAATTATTCCTCTCAAGCCTTGAGGAATATGTGATATTTACAAACACTGCAGATGAGAAACTCTACTCAATAAAAATCGGGGATTAACTACCAATTACCAATCCGTACCAATTATACAAATCTACGAATGGGGAATCTAAATTTGTAGATTCTTACATTCGTAATAATTAGTAATTAGTAGTCTAGGGGTATAGCTTAATAACTATTCTTCTATTGGGATCCTCTCCAATACTCTCTGTTGCAATATCCGGACATGAGGCCAGTTCCATGTGAACAATTCTGCGTTCATAAGCAGACATCGGTAAAAGAGCTTCGGCTTTCTGAGTATTTCTAACACGAGTTACGGCTTGGCGGGCAAGGTCGGCAATGTACGTTCTCCTGGACTTTTTGTAGTCATTTACGTCTACGACTAGGTTGGTGGAGTCATTTATTTTTCTTACAAACATTGCCCTTAAAACATGCTCTAGGGACTTAAGATTCTGGCCATTCTTGCCAATAAGAAACCTTGCGTTTTCCGGAGTATAGATAGACAAAACAAAAGATTTATTGTTCCTGTCGTCTATTTCTTCTTTTACCTCAACATCACAACTAACATCCATAAAACTAACCATCTGTTTTATGGTACTAGTTAGGTATTCTTTTATATTATTCACGTCTATATTTTCCATATTTAGTCGTTATATCTAGCTCTTATGTATGTTTGTTCGGCCATTGAAAACAGTGTTGTGGTGAGCCAATAGATCAATAATCCGGCCGGCAAGTTCCAACCAATAATTATAATCATTACCGGGAAAAAATACAACATTTGCTTATTTAAGGCCTGCATTTCTTTGGGGGCTCCGCTGGAGGAATCTGAATCGCCTTGAGTTAACTTCTGATTCTGTCTTAGCTGTAGAAATTGAAAAAAGCCGGTTATTACGGCCAGACCTATACTCCTGGATGTTATATTTAAAAAGCCTAGAGAGATCTCGTTAATATGACCCGGATTTTCTATAAAACTATACAATAGCGCCAGACTGTCCGGCTTAAAACCGGCTCCAAATGCTTGATAAAGGGCTATGAGTATCGGCAGTTGGATTAACAGGGGAAGACAGCCGGAAAGGGGATTTACTTTGTGCTCTTTGTAAAGCTGCATGATCGCTGCCGATTGAGCTTGGGCGTTGTTCTTAAATTTCTCTTTTATCTCTTTCATGAGGGGATTGATCTTGTTAAGCGCCCTTTGAGATCTAATTGTCTTTACGGTAAGCGGAAAAAAAATCAATCTGGTGCTGATAGTTAAGGCAATTACAGCCAGACCGAAGTCATTGCCAGGAATAATATTATATAAGAATATGGTCGCATTGAATAATGGCTGATATAGAATTGTATTGTATAGCTCTATCATGACGATTTTGTTAGCGAGGATTTACGAGTCTTCGAGTAGCCGAGCTACTACAAAACTCGTCACCCCGCCCTATCTGGAATCAAAGCTTTATCTTATCACATACACAGAGACGTAAGTCGCTTTATCGGCTCTCCCCGTGTGACACTACCTACCTTCAGCCCAGATAGGGCGGGGTAAGTATTTGTGGCTGTACTCATCCGCCATAGGTGGACTGCGTGCAGACAACTACCAACACTTCAAAACCCTTATCAAGCCCCTATAAGAGCCCCGCCAAAAACCTAATTCAGTTATTGCTTCTATAGTATAGTCGGAACATGTCGGATAAAATCTACAAACAGTCGGAAATAGTAGAGGAACTGCATTATGTCTAAATAGGGTCTTAGAAAAAACCTGGTAAGCTAAGATTAGTTTTATGGCTATTTTAGTCATTTAATTTGCTTAACAGGTTTTTTAAATCAGCCTTCATATCTTCGGATTCAGCTTTTCTATTCACTACCACCACTATATCATAGCCCCTATTAATATCACCCTGGCTAGATTGAACTATCTCTGAAAGCAGTCTTTTTATTCTATTCCTAGCTACTGCCTTTTTAAAAAATTTTGCCGATACTATAAACCCGAAACGAGACTTATTTGTTCTATTCTGCCTATATTTAATGAGCAGAACGTTGCCCTTTACGGCAGTTCCTCCGTGAAAAACAAAATCAAAGTCTTTGGCTTTTTTTAGCCTATTATTTTTGGATAGAGCCATCGGCTATACAGTTAGCTTGTACCTGCCCTTTCTTCTTCTTCGCATCAGAACTCTTTTGCCGTAGCGAGAGCTTGAACGAGCAAAAAAACCGTGTTTTACTTTTCTTTTTTTCTTCTTAGGCTTGTAGGTTTGCGCTTTGGATATAGTCATATGGATTAGAGTTTATAAGAAAACTGAGCCTGGGTCAACCCCGCCCTTGAAGAGTAGCTATTTAAAAATATTGTTTATTTCGTAGTAAAATTTTTACCGCCCATACCTACTCTTGCTAAAATTTATTTAAATTTTCTAATTACACTACTCTTCAAGGGTGGGGTCAATATTGAAAACCCCGCCCTTGAAATGTATATTGCTCGCAGTATCTACAGCTTGATGATTCAAGAGCGGGGTAAACGTTTCTCCACCTGTTATAAACATTATATGAACTTTTCTAGCCCTTCTATATATTAATCTATGTCTTATAATGAATCTGCACACATTTGTTTTAGATTATTAGATTTATAGCTACCGGTATAGAAGCTAAGATGTAAAATTACAGTTTAAAATATTTATTTTTAATTTTAGATTGTCATTTTAAATTTTCCAGCCAAAGGCTGGTCTGCCTATGGCACGATATTTTTTAAATTTTCAATTTCTTTTTATATGACCAATGAAGAATTATGGAAAGCTGTTCTTGGTGAAATGGAGCTTGCTCTTACAAGAGCCAACTTTACGACCTGGTTTAAAAGCACCTCTATCCTGTCCAAAGATACCCAATCGGTAGTTGTTAGCGTCCCTAACGGATTTATTAAAGAGTGGTTGGAAAACAAGTTCAACAGAAGAATACTTGACTCTATTAGAACCTTTACCCCAGAGGTGCGCGAGATAAAGTATGTTATAGGTATCCCTAAGATAAGTCTTAAGCCAGATCTATCAAAAACTATGCTAGAGAGGGATTTTGAAGAAAAAACTACCCTTGACTCAGATAAAGATGTTGACCGAACAACTAACTTAAATAAAAAGTACTCCTTTGAATCTTATATAGTCGGTTCTAATAACGAACTGGCACACGCTGCCTCATTAGCTATAACAAAAAACTTGGGCAAGCTTTATAACCCCTTATTTATTTATGGGGGAGTGGGGCTAGGAAAAACACATCTTCTTGAAGCGATAGGAAATAAGGTTTTATTAGATTATAAAGATAGTCATGTTTTATATGTCTCTGCTGAAAGACTGACAGCTGATCTTATTGAATCTATCAGGAATCGGACAATTGAAGACCTGAAGTCACAATATTCTAAGCTTGATCTGCTCATAATTGACGATGTGCAGTTTATTGCCGGTAAAGAGAAAACTCAGGATATAGTATTTTCAATTTTTAACGAGCTACATGGCAAGAATAAGCAAGTAGTTCTGTCCTCTGATCGTCCGCCAAAAGCTATTCCGGCATTAGAAGAGAGACTCAGGTCAAGATTTGAAGGCGGGATGATAGCTGATATCGGCATTCCTGATTTTGAAACGAGATTAGCTATATTAAAACTTAAAGCCACCGAGAAAAAGCATGATCTTGATGGTGATACTCTTAGCTATATAGCTACAAATATACAAAAGAATGTAAGAGAGCTTGAAGGAGCCTTAAATAGGGTTATTGCTTTTAGCCAAATATACAACAAGCCTCCCGGGTTAAAAGAAGTAAAAAGTATATTAGCCACCTATTTAAACAGTCCCTACCGTAAAACATCCCCTCAAACAGTTTTAAAGAGCGTAGCCGATTTTTATAGTATTTCAGCTGCTGATTTGATTAAAAGAAGCCGCAAAAAAGAGGTTGTCAGGCCAAGACAGGTAGCTATGTTCCTACTCAGAGAAGAAACTAAACTATCCTTTCCTGAAATAGGCCAAAAACTTGGAGGCCGAGACCATTCAACCGTAATACATGCTTGTGAGAAAATCAGAAGAGAAGAATCAATAGATGAGGTGATAAAACAAGATTTAGTTATGATAAGAGAGCGTGTTTATAATTCTTTTGATAAGTAGCTCATAAGTTACTGATTAAATAGGTTATAATTTATATAGTTTAAATTAATAACTTTTTATCCTTAACTTATTCAGAACATTATACACATACTATTATTTAAAATAGTTTTAAATAATAGGCTTTATATCTTGATTACTTAGATTTTAAAGAATAGTTATAAACATTTCCACTTCTTAATAATAGTAATAAACATTAAATAATATAATTATCATTATCTATGAAGATAACTGCCAACTATAAAAATTTAACTAAAGCCGTATCTGTAGTAGAAAAAGTTGTTTCAAGAAATCCATCTTTACCTATTCTTAATAATATTCTGTTAAAAACAGAAAACGGAAGGTTAAAAATATCAGCAACTAATTTAGAGGTGGGCATAAATTATTTTCTAGGGGCTAAAATAGATGAAACAGGAGAAATAGCTGTACCGGCAAGGATATTTTCTGACTTTATAAATAGTTTGAACGAGGATAAAATAACTTTAACAACAAAAAATACTATTTTAAATATCAATACCGATAAATACAAAACTCAGATCTTAGGCTTTGATCCTAAAGAATTTCCAATCATACCTAAAATAAAAACTGATATTTATTCAGTCATACCTTCTAAAATTCTAAAAAACAGCTTAAGTATGGTACTTGATTCGGTTGCCGTCTCTGAAACAAGACCTGAATTGGCAGGAGTTTTTATTCAATTCAATTCAAAACAATTAATATTAGCTGCAACAGACAGTTTTAGATTAACTGAAAGAGTAGTTGAAATTAAAAGTAAACAAGATAATTACTTTATTTTGCCGAGAAATACAGTCGTAGAATTAATTAGACTATTAGGAGATGTTAATAACGATATAAATATAAGATATAGTGATAACCAAGTTCTATTTTCTACAGACGAGGTAGAAATAATATCAAGATTGGTTGACGGAAATTACCCTGATTATAAGAAAGTTATTCCTGAAAAATATATCTCAAGGCTTCTAGTTAAGAAAGACGTTCTGGAGAAGCATGTCCGTTTAGCCGGTATATTCTCTTCAAATATTGCCGATATAAAACTAAGTTGTAATGAAAAAAATCTGACTATCAATGCAAAAAATTCAGATAAGGGAGAATTCCAGGTTGTTACAGAGGCAGTTTTAAAAAATGAGCCCTTTGATATCTCTCTCAACTATTACTACCTCCTAGATGGTTTAAAAATAATACCAACAGAACACGTTATTATTGAATATACCGGACAGGGCAGTCCTCTAGTTTTAAGGCCAGAACATGATGCTAAAGATCTGACCTACCTTATTATGCCTCTAAGAAAGTAACTATCAATTACCAATCAATACTAACATACCAATTTCCCAATCTATTTTATTAGTATGTTGGTAGCTATTAGTAATTAGTAGCAGCTCGCTGATAAAATCGTCATGCTAAAGAACATAGGAAATCTTTTTGACAATAAAAAATTGGCTATTAATAGATCTCAAGACCAGACAGATCAGATAAAAGAGAAGCTTCACCTTTTTTTGACAAATAAATTCGGGGAGAGTTTAAAAGGCCTTTCTTTAGTTATTAATTATAACTCCAGAGACAAAACTTTAATCATAAACTCTGACAGTAAAGTTATAGCCAATGAGTTAACCTTAAAACTATCAGAGTTAATCGGGTTCTTAAAAGAGAACAAAATTAACCTATCTCACATCCTAATTAAATAGGCAGATTGAAATAATTCCTTACTGACCACTCCCAGTTCTTAAACTGACTGTCACTCTCGGGATTGTAGGGGAATGGACCCGTTATATTGTTGCGATCAATGTAGTAAAGAATACTATGAATCCCAGAATCTGATCCACCGGATTGGTATTGGCCGTTTAACATTATCTTATCTGCAAAATAAGGATCAGGCTTATTAAACGATTCAACTGGGAATTTTTCCAGAGCTTTAACCATAAATTCATGCCACATAGGGCCGGAAGCGCTGATGCCACCGCCCTCTCTGGTCATAGACTCATTTTTGTTGTTTCCGGTCCAGACTCCGGTTGCAATAGAAGGACTATAGCCGATAACCCAAGCATCCCTATTCTCTTGTGTTGTTCCGGTCTTAGCCGCAATCTCTCTCCCGGGTATGTAAAGTGAATTTGAATATCCAAAAACTGGAGCACGGGCATTATTATCAGACAAGACATCAGTAACAAGCCTGGCGACAGAAGGCTCAAGAACCCTTTTTGGTTCTAGTTTTGATTCTTCAAGCAACTCACCGTTGGCAGATTCTATTTTTTTAATAATAAACCAGGGATTTCTAATGCCGTCGTTTGCAAAAACACCATAGGCTGAAGCCATATCTATTAGCTTAACCTCAGCTCCTCCCAGGACAAGAGATAAGCCGAAACGGGAACGGTCTTGTAGGGTGGTTATTCCCATTGACTCAGCCAGGGTAAGGGTATTATCAATTCCTGCGAGGTAAAGAGTTTTTACGGATGGTATGTTTAAAGATTGTGCCAGAGAATTTCTCAGAGTAACCGGCCCCCTAAATTTGCCGTCATAGTTGCCTGGCGAGTAGCAATCAATTCCAAATTGATCCTTCTCTGAATTTCCATCAGGAGGACAACTGGGATTAAACTCAGTTTTGACATCAAAAAGAATAGTTCCGTCCGGGTAGCCATTTTTAAAAGCAACTGCATAAGCGAAAGGTTTAAAAGACGAACCGGGCTGTCTTTTTGCCGTTACAACATTGAAATTACCCTCGTTTTCAATATCAAAATAATTTTGAGAGCCAACCAAAGCAAGCACCTCGCCGGTCTTGGGGTCTACGGACACAAGAGCGGCATTATTGGCTTTATATTTCTCCTTATTGATTTTTGAATATTTAGTAACCACATCTTCAGCAATAATCTGTAGGTCTGAATTTAAAGTTGTGGTTACTCTAAACCCATTATTTTCAACAGCTGTCTCACCATACTTTGAGACTAAGTATTCTTTAACCATAATAACGAAATGAGGGGCGGATATTTTGTCACTTCCAGCTTGAAATTTAACCTCTTCACCCCTAGCTTCAGAAGCCTCCTCTTCTGTTATATAGCCCAACTCAGCCATACGGTCTAAATTGTAGTCCTTACGCGATATAAGGTCCTCCATATGGCTTCCATAGGGCGAGTAATAGGTTGGCGCCTTTGGGAGAGAAGCAAGCGTGGCAGCCTCGTTTAAAGTAAGGTCTTGAGCCCTCTTATTAAAAAATGTTTTACTCGCCGCCTCTATGCCGTAAGCATTTGAGCCGTAGGGTATTTGATTAAGATACATCCACAGAATTTCATCTTTAGAGAATCGGCGCTCCACCTCAATGGCTAAAATAATCTCTCTAATCTTTCTACTAACCAGACGAAAGGTTGAAGACCTTTCGTCGCCAAATAGAGCCTTTTTTATAAGCTGTTGGGTGATAGTGGATCCCCCCTGTGATATACCTAAATCGCTAACGTCTTTTAGTAAGGCTCTGACAATACCGGTAATGTCCAGGCCTTTATGCTCGTAAAAACCAGCATCTTCTGCAGCTAAAGTAGCCTTTTTTATATAGCCAGGTATCTGATCCCAGGGAACAACCGTTCTTTTTTCTTCACCGTGAATATCGTAAAGCAAGACCTCTCCGGTAGAATCATATATTTTTGTTGACTCTCCGACTTTACGAGCGACAAGGGTTTCCGGGTCGGGGATAGTTCTTTGAATGTATATAAAATATGACAAAAATATTATTAAGCCAATAACAAAAAACCACACAAATAGTGTGAAGATCATTCTAAGAGTATTCTTAACTTTCAACTTTTTTAATCTCTTACCTTGTTTTTTAAGCTTTTCCACTGTGAATTTAGGGATCATATAGTATAAAATCAATTGGTATAGTGCCATAAAAAAGCAATATTTACAAGGAGAGAATTTAAAGATATTATTTATAGTATGCTTAAAGAAGAACAACTCAAGAAAAATCTAGAAGAGGCTTTCGATAGGAGCAAAGGTGACTTAGGTCGTCGTTTGCAAGATATTGAAGGTAGCGAGGACGCCAATGGCAATAAACGTACTTATGTTTTTCCTAGCGTGGAAGAGGCAGTTAAAATACTGGCAAGTCGTAAATGTAATATATATATTGGCATTGATCCAACTGGACCGGATATCCATCTTGGCCACACAATCCCACTGTTATTTCTCAAGCAACTTACAAAGGAAAAGTTAGGAGGCCATAACCCGGTGCTATTGGTAGGAGACTTTACCGCTAGAATAGGTGATCCAACTGGTAAAACAACGGCTAGGCAGCCTTTGACGGATAAACAAATAAAGGAAAATGAGCAGAATTATCTGAGTCAGGTTTGTAAAATTCTGGGGAAAAAAGAGGACTCTCTTGATGTTAGGCATAATAGTAAATGGCTAGCTAAAATGACTCTTCGTGACTTAGTTGATCTCTCAAGCAATGTAACAGTTCAGCAGATGATACAGAGAGATATGTTCCAGGAGAGACTCAGAAACGATAAACCAGTTGGAGTTCATGAATTTCTATATCCTCTAATGCAGGGGTATGATTCTGTGGCAATGGAGATTGATGGAGAGGTAGGAGGAAATGACCAAACGTTTAATATGCTAGTCGGTAGGGATCTTGAGAAGAAGTTGTTAAACAAAGATAAGCTTGTCTTTGCAACACAGTTATTAGTTGATACGACAACTGGTAAAAAGATGAGCAAGTCAGAAGGTGGACTTATATCACTTTCTGACACTCCGGGTGATATGTTCGGTAAAACAATGGCCATACCCGACAGTTTTATTCGGGGAATGTTTAAGCTTTGTACCGAAGTGTCTATGAAATGGATTGACGATAACGATGAAGACATGAAAGCTAGACCCTACGACTACAAAAAAAAGCTTGCTAAGGAGTTAGTTAAAATGTATCACGGCGAGAAAGAGGCGAAAAAAGCTCAGGAAGAATTTGAGAAAGTATTTTCTAGAAAAAAGTTACCGACCGATATTATGGAGTGGAAGGGGGATCAAGCTTTAATAGTTAATGTTTTGGTTGAGTCAGGATTAATAATCTCCAAATCAGAAGCAAAAAGATTAACAGATCAGAAAGCAGTCAAAGTGAACGATCAGGAGATAACAGACTGGAATTATAAATTGAATAGAGGAGATGTTATAAGAGTAGGTTCAAGAAAGTTTCTAAAAATAATTTAAAATAAAAACTGCCCTACCCTTAGGGCGGTTTTTATTTTATTCAGAGAACTGGCCTATTCTTCACCTTCTTTAAACTCATCATCGTCTTCAACGTCATCTTCTTTCTCATTTTCCTCGTCATCCTCTGTATCATCACTCTCGTTTTCTCCCGGCCCACCCTCAAGCGATCCCAAAAGGATATAGTCCTTATCGGTTAGCATGTTACTAGATGAACTACCCGGCTTGAATTGTTGGGGTCTCCAGTGGTTACCCCAATAGATAAAAGCAAGGCATTAATTTAAGATAATAATAAGTATTTAGATATTAAAATCAAGGGGAGCTGTTAATATTGTGTTAAGACCTATTTGACATGCTATTGGCGCAACAAATCGCAATAGCCAGTCCATCTGCCGCATCATCCGGTTTAATATCAGTCTTTAATCCTAAAATCAGTTTAACCATCTGCTGAACCTGGTCTTTGCCAGCTCTGCCATAGCCCGACACAGCCTGTTTTATTTGTAGGGGAGTAAACTCTTCTATGGGCACTCCGTTTAAAGCCAAAGAGGCTAAGAGAACCCCCCTCATTTCACTCACTGAAATTATGGTCTTTTGATTTTTAAAGAAAAATAATTTCTCAATTCCAGATATTTCAGGACGGTGCTTTTTTATAAGTCCGGAGAGGCTGCTATTGACCAGTCTTATTTGCTCAGCCCTGTCTTTTTCAAAGTGAGCGATTATTCCATAATCAACACACTCCAGCTTGTTAGAGGTTTTTTTTATAACCCCATAGCCTATGCGGGTTGTGCCAGGATCAATACCAAGTATAATCACAAAACATGTAACATGTAACATGTAACATGTAACAACATTTTTGATACACGATACAGGATATATGAATTAGTCTAAATTAGAAGCAACATCTTCAACATCATCCTGATCATCAAGGGCTTCAAACAGATTCTGTACTTGTTTTTGGATGTCTGTACCAACGTTTGAAATAGTCTGATTAAACATCCAAGAGATACTTCAATCAGGAGCTCCTCTAGTTGAGATGATTTATCTGAAACTTTATTTATAGCTCTTTTAATATTCTCATTGGGCATGTTCATGACCCGGGCTTGCTCTATGGCGTTTTTAAGCTCTTGATCTAAATTAGAATTTCTAAATTCCAAACGGTTTAAGATTTAGAGTTTGAGATTTTCTGGCTTCCTGCCTGCCGGCAGGCAGGTGTTTCGGATTTAGGATTTCGTGCTTCGGATTTAAAAATCTAGCATAGACTTATCCAAGCCGAGATGTTTCTTCCCTGCCCTTGTTATAACTCTGCCTTTCGGCGTTCTAGTTAAAAAACCCACCTGTATGAGGTAGGGCTCATAAACATCCTCAATAGTGTTCTCTTCTTCAGAGATGGAGGCGGCTACTGATTTTAAGCCGACCGGTCCGCCGTCAAAAGTTTCAGCTATGGTTCTTAGTATTTTTCTGTCAGTCTCTTCCAGACCCTTATCGTCAATATCAAGCATTTTAAGAGAAGACTCAACTACCTCGGAGTTTACGGTTTGATAGTTATTCATCTGGGCATAGTCCCGCACTCTTTTTAAAAGACGATTGGCTATTCTGGGAGTAAATCTGGACGCTCTAGCTACTGTTTTTATTCCGTTTGGATCAATCTTTATATTTAAAAGCTTAGCAGATCTGGCTATAATTTTTTCAATATCGGCTTGTTCGTAAAAATCCAGCCTGAAATTAACGCCGAACCTGGATCTAAAAGGGCTTGAGAGCATAGATATTTTAGTAGTGGCGGCAATCAAGGTGAATCTGGGAAGATCAATCTGAAGTGTTTTTGCAGAGTTGCCTTTACCGATTACGATATCAAGCTTGAAGTTCTCCATGGCCGGATAAATAACTTCTTCAACTGCACGGTTAAGCCTATGAACTTCATCTATAAAAAGAACATCGCCGTCATTGAGTCCAGTTAAGATTGAACCCACATCGCCGGCTTTTTCCAGAGCTGTGCCGGAAGTTACTCTTATGCTTGTTCCAAGCTCCTTGGCTACTAAATAGGCGAGAGTAGTCTTGCCTAAGCCAGAAGGGCCATGAAGAAGAAGGTGCTCAATCGTTTCCTTTCTCTTTCTGGCGGCGCCGATCATGATCTTAAGGTTCTCTTTTACCTTAGATTGGCCTATATATTCGTCAAAAACCTTCGGCCGCAACGTCTGATCTAAAACCTGGTCTTCTAGGGCAACCTGGGGAGCCAAGCCGGGCTCTTTAGTTTTATTGTTGTTTTGTTTTTCAATACTCATGTTTGGGTTGACCCCGCCCTTGAAGAGTGGCGTAGCTTAAAAATAAGTTAGAAATTAATATAGTATAAAATCAAATAATATGCGTCGGAAAGTATATTAGCTCGTAATACCGCTCTTCAAGGGCGGGGTTGACATTCATACTAATTTAGATTAAAATATTAGGACTATTAAATTGAACCCTTGGCTTTTGACCCTTATAATCTGTAGGCAATTGGGTCGGTGATTCATTACAGGCCCAACTGGGATACCATCTTAGCCGGATAGTTTGGTTTCGACTGGACTACTCCTCAGAACTATCCTGCCCCGCCCGCCTTTGGCGAACGGACCTTGCCTACAGGTTATAGGGGTCAATCCCGCACTTATCGGGAGATTGCAATAGCAGTAACATAGCTAGTCTCTCGATAAGTGCGGGATCAAAGCGCTCTATCTATCTCTTCAAGCGATGTAACTCCGTCTAGGAGCTTTAAGTAAGCGTCTTGGATCATCGTTACCATGCCTTCAGCGATAGCCATGTCTTCAATCGCTGTCATTGAAGGCGAAGTTAGAATAAGCCTCTCAATATCCTTTGAAATAATAAATAGTTCAAAAACACCAATCCTTTCTCGGTAGCCGGAGAAGTTACATCCTGCACATTTATCAGCCTTGTATATAGGTAGAGAAGATTTAAGATCGGGCAGATTAAGGCGGTCTTTAACAGAAGCTAATATACTCTTTATCTTTTCCAGTTCTTCAGAAGTTACTTTTGTTTCTTTCTTACATTCGGGACATAGTTTTCTGACAAGGCGTTGAGCCAAAGTCATGTTAATGGCCGGGGCTATGATCTGAGGCTTGATCCCGAGATCTATCAGTCGGGGGACTACTCCCGATGAATTATTTGCGTGTATCGTTGATAGTAAAAGATGGCCGGTAAGAGAGGCGTGCAGAGAAATTTCGGCCGTTTCAAAATCTCTAATTTCTCCAACTAGAATAATGTCAGGATCTTGTCTCACAATAGCCCTGAGACCGTTTGAAAAAGTATAGCCTTTTTTTGGCTCAACTTGGGTTTGAGAGATATTCTTTAGGTGGTATTCAATTGGATCTTCTATAGTAATTATTTTTGTACCGGGTTCATTCAGATAATTAACAAAAGCATATAGGGTCGTTGTTTTACCGGCACCGGTTGGACCGCTTACCATGATTGCACCAGTTTTTTTCTTCAGCTGAATATAGATAATTTCTAGAAGGTCTTTTCTCATTCCCAGATCTCCAAGTTTAGCTTTTATAGTTCGCGGATCTAACAACCGCATAACAATCGTTTCGCCAAACTCGCTGGGGATTATAGAAACCCTAACCTCTATATCAACACTCCTTTGCTTAATGGTAAATCTTCCGTCTTGTGGAGAATCATGTATATTCAGTTTCATTTTGGAAAGTATTTTTACCCGGTTGAGTATCTTTCCAAAATATTCCAAATCAAGATTGGTTATGTCATGAAGTATTCCGTCCAGGCGATAGCGAATTCTGGTATCGGTAGATCCGGGTTCAAAATGAATGTCGGAGGCTTTAGTCTTTAGGGCGCCGGCAACTAGTATCTCAAGCAGCTTCGTGACGGATATGGTTTGTAGCTTACTCTTAAGGTCGCCGATGTCTTTTATCTGCTCCTGAAGTTGTGTCAGCTCTTCCTCATTTATTTCTATTGCTCCGACCCGAAAGACTTTCTGTTTGATGATTTTGTACCTTTCCCAGACAGAGCTAAGAGTCTGGGGGGTGGTCAAAACAATATCAATGACAAAGCCATTACTTTTAAGAGATTCAATCATTTTTTTTGTCTGCTGATTCTCCGGGTTAGTAACGGCAACAACGAGTTTTGATTCGATTTTATAAAGAATAGCCAGATTGGACTTCCTAGCTTCTTCTTCACGGAGAAGATTTAAAGCTTCAGTATCCAAAGGCACACCCTTGAGGGTTGAAAAGGGGAGTCCGAGTTTTTCGGCTAAGGCTGAATATTCTTCTTCTCCTCCTTGGGTCTTAATTTCTTTGAGTTTTTTTTCCAGCTCTTCTTCTCTTCTCTGAGCCGGGGGTTGTAAAGGCATATACTTGTATTAACTGACCTAGATTTTTTGTAACCCCCGCCCCTGAAAGGACGGATCTACAAAACGACTGTTTAAATATTAACTACTTTCTTCTAACTCTTTTCAGGGGCGGGGTAAAGTTATTTTTTGTGGATATCTAATCCGAAGTCTTAAAACAATCTATTCTTAGTATACTACATGCCCTTGACTTCTGCTCGGCTATTTGTTAACATGTTCTAGTAAGTTCTACTGAATAAGGTCCGCGGGAGCGGGCCTCTTATTTAAAATAATTTAAAATTCAAAAATTAAAGTTTAAAATTTGAGCTAATCTTGTTGATAGAATTAGCTTTAATAATTTTACATTTTTCATTTACATGTTAGACACTAAACAATTCGCATCTGCTATCAAACAGATAGCAGAAGAAAAAGGCATCTCAGAGCAAAGCGTTTTGGAAACGATAGAGGCGGCTATAGCCGCAGCCTACAAGAGAGATTACGGTAAAAAGGGGCAGATTATAAAGGCAAAACTTGATTTTGATACTGGCAAGCTGGACATGACCCAGGTCTTTTATGTTGTTGAGGGGGTAGATGAGGAAGAGAATATTACCGGACCATTGCCCTTGAAAGTTACCGAAGACAGGCAAGATGTTCAGGACACGGATAGACCCAGAAGAAGATTTAGAGAAGAAGAACCGACAGAGGCAACCAGCGAGGAGGAGCTTAAAATTAAATTTAATCCGGAGAAACATATTCTTCTTGAAGACGCAAAAAAGAAAAAAAAGAAAATCAAAGTAGGCGATGAGCTTATTATCCCTCTTGAAAGCCACAGTGATTTCGGGCGCATCGCCGCTCAAACAGCTAAACAAGTAGTTATCCAAAGACTTCGCGAGGCTGAGAGGGAAGCTATATTCTCTGAATTTAAAAAGCGTGAAGGAGAGATCGTCAGCGGCGTTGTTCAAAGAAAAGAGGGACCTCTTGTGTTTATAGATCTCGGAAAGACCAATGGACTTTTGACCCCGGCTGAACAGGTTTATGGCGACAACTATAGAATAGGCCAAAGATTCCGACTCATTATTCTTAAAGTAGACGAAACCTCGCGCGGGCCGGTAGTTCTTCTGTCTCGCTCACACCCAAGATTAGTACTGGAGCTTTTTAAAATGGAAGTTCCCGAGATAGACAGCGGAACAGTTCAGGTTAAGACTATTGCTCGTGAAGCCGGTTCCAGAACTAAGATCGCAGTAAGTTCTAAAGAAGAGGGAGTGGATCCTATCGGTTCTTTAGTTGGCCAGAAGGGAGTTCGCGTTCAAACTGTAATAAATGAACTTTCGGGAGAGAAAATAGATATTATTTTATGGAGCGACAAAGATAAAGAATTTATAGCAAACTCCTTGTCTCCCGCTAAAATTATAGACGTAAAAATACTTGACGAAAAAAGAAAGCATGCCATGGTTGAGGTATCAGATGATCAGTTCTCTCTGGCCATAGGCAAGAAAGGTCAAAATGTCAGATTAGCAGCCAAGCTGACCAACTGGAAAATAGATGTGAGATCATCTAAAGAGAATCTAGCCTTTAAAGAAGTAGAGCCAACAGAAGGAGAAGTTGCAGTAGATAAGCAGGAAGAAAGTAAAGAAGTGAAAAAAGCTGAAGGTAAGGAAGAGTAGAACAAATCCTAATCCATGTAACATATAACATGTAACAGAAAGAATTATATTTTTGATACATGATACATGATACATGATACATGCTAGGTGGAGTCATCTCTTAAAAAAATAGAACAGAATAAGTATGAATTAACTGTTGAATTAGGCAAGAATGAACTATCCGAGTACCTTAAGCGGGTTGAGGTCAGAATATCTCAGGAGGTAAAATTAGACGGTTTTCGCAAAGGCCGGGCTCCCAAGGATTTAATTCGTAAAGAGGTGGGAGAAAGCTATATTCTTGAAGAGGCTTTAGATTTAGCCATGCGCGACAGTCTATCCAGAACAATTGAAAAAGAACAGTTGGAAGTTCTAAAGGTGGCCGATCTAGTTGTCAAAGAGAATTCAGCTTCAAAACTTATCTATCAGGTAAAAATAACCGTTTTCCCCCCGGTAAAATTAGCCGACCTCAGGAGCCTTAATGTTAAAAGAAAAGAAGTTACCATTACTCGGGAGGAGATTAATAGTGCTTTTGAAACAATAAGGGCTTCGCGGTCAAAATTTATACCCAAGAATGAGCCGGTAGAAAAAGGAGATAGGGTTGAGATAGATTTTGAGGTTACATCCGGAGGTTTGCCGGTGGAAGGCGGCATAAGTAAAAATCATCCTCTTGTTGTGGGTGACAATAAATTCATTCCAGGATTTGAAGAGCGACTTGCTAACATGGGCAAAGGAGAGGAAAAGAAATTTTCCCTAAAAGCTCCCAAAGACTATTTTCATAAAAGCGTTGCCGGCAAAGATCTGGATTTTAAAGTTAAAATAGTGGATATTAAAAAAGTCCAGAAACCAGCCCTGACTGATGAATTTGCCAAGACTCTTGGACGCTTCAGTAATTTAGGAGATTTGGAGAGTAGTGTAAAAGAGGGGATACTTGAAGAAAAAAAAATAAAGGAGCGCCAGAGGCTAAGGCTGGAGATACTCTCAAACATTAGCAGTAAATCAAAAATAGAATTGCCGGACGAGATGGTTCAGGAGAGGCTTAATGAAATGGTGACAGGATTTGATAATGAACTTCACGCTAAAGGCATGGAGTTATCCATGTACTTAGCTCACTTGAATAAGACCGAGGACGATCTTAGAAAAGACTGGTTGGAGGAGGCTAAAAAGCAAGTATCTTTTGCTCTCATACTTAAAAAAGTAGCTAAAGATAGAGACATAAAACCAACCCAGGAGGAGATAGATGAGAATGTTAACAAAATGACCCAGGCCATGGTCTTGAAAGGCGAGGTAGATCCGCAGAATATTAATACAGAGAGCTTAAGAGAAGCTATTGCCAGCGACCTTACTAATGAAAAAGTATTCAGCTTTCTTGAAGATACCTGCGCTTCATAGTTCTATCAAGAAGCGGGCTTAACCAAAAAATATAAAAGCGGTTGCCTAAGGCGACCGCTTTTATATTTTTTTGGGAATTTCGCCTGCCCGAACGATCGTTCAGGCGGGCGGGCGAAACCCCCAATCCGCTAGGTTTTATAACCCCGCCCTTGAAGAGAGAATATCTTCAATATTGCCGAAGGCAATCTCTCTTCAAGGGCGGGGGTTGCTATTACGGTAATTCCTTGTATGATAAGGAATAAGGTTCACGTGTCCGCCGAAAGGCGGATATGTTTGTAAAAGCAGGCCTACGAAATCGGGAGTAACACTGTGTTTATATAGTATCATATTTTAACTTAAATGTCAACCCCGCCCTTGAAAAGCACAGATTGGACGGATAGTTGGCAGACTAGACCACATTGAGCATAATGCATAATAAAAATAAAATCGGTCTTTCAAGAGTGGGGTCAATAGCAGTCAAAAAACAGGTTATTTATACGGATAACCAGGTAGTGAAAGTTCGAGATATAACTTTTCAAAGAAAAGTTATCAAGCGAAGCCACTCACAGGTTATCTACCTGGATAATGCCGCCGCGACGCCAGTTGATCCTGCGGTTGAGAGAGAGATGCAAATAGCATCCAAGATCTATGGTAATCCGTCGTCTTTCAATGATGCTGGCCGAGAGGCAAGAAAGAAGATTAATGAATCCAGGCTATTGGTTGCCAGATTTTTGGGTGCACAATCCGGCGAAGTAGTTTTTACATCATCTGGATCAGAATCCAACAATATGGCTATCTTAGGTAAGGCTAGAGCTTTTCCGGACGGGGGAGAGATAATAACTACAGTAATAGAGCACAAATCTGTTTTAGAGCCGGTTAGAGCCCTTAAGAAAGAAGGCTGGAAGATAACCCATCTCAGAGTAGATAAAAGCGGCCTAATTGATATTGAGGAGCTTAAAAAGAAGCTTAACTCACGGGTTAGGCTAGTCTCGGTAATGTATGCCAATAATGAGATTGGCTCAATTCAGCCAATTGCTAAAATAGGAAAAATATTAAAAGAATTTAATAAAAAATTTAAAGATCCAATAAGGCAGATCTTATTTCATGTAGATGCTTGCCAGGCTTCAGTATATCTGGATATGAATGTGAATAATCTCGGCGTTAATTTGATGACTTTTAATGGGTCTAAAATTTATGGCCCCAGAGGAAGCGCTGTTCTTTATAAAAAGAGGGGAGTTCGCCTGGAACCTTTGGTATATGGAGGAGACCAGGAATATAATTTGCGGGCAGGTACGGAAAATTTACCAGCTATAGCTGGTTTGGCCAAGGCGATTTCTCTTATAGATAGAAAGAGAGACAGCGAAAGAGATTCTAAATTAAGAGATTATTTTATGGAAGAATTGATCAGACGTGGATTAGGCATGATTAATGGTCCTTTTGGAAAAGATCGTTTGCCTAATAATATAAATATCTCAATTCAGGGTATTTCTGACGAACACTTGCTTTTGGAACTTGATAAATACAGAATCAGAGCTTCAAGCGGCTCGGCCTGTACGGCCCGTTCGGTGGAACCATCACACGTGCTTAAGGCCATCGGAGTAGATAAAAAGCATCTTGGCGGAGCTCTGAGATTTAGTCTGGGCAGACAGACGACGAAAAAGGAAATTGATTATGTGTTAAAAGTGTTATCCAAGACTGTTGCTGATCTTAAGAAAAGATACAAGAGCACTATTTGAAAAATATTTACTTTTACTGTATAATATTTTGAGTTGCCCTCGTAGTGAAATGGATATCACGTCGCGCTTCGGACGCGAAATTCTAGGTTCAAGTCCTAGCGAGGGCACCAAAACAGTTCTTTGATTTAAACTATCAACAACTATAACTTTAGTTCGAGTGTCCTGTGTGATATGATCGGTAGTACATGAAGCCACTTACTGAATTACAAAAGAAAGCCATAAAATTGAGGAAGCGAGGGCTTAGCTATAGTGAAATTCGTAAGCAAATAAATGTAGCAAAAAGCTCCCTTAGTCTTTGGCTGAAGCATATTGAGCTAAAACCAGAACATAAAGCAAGGTTATATACAAAGCATATCCAGTTCCTTAATTTAGGAGCTCAGAGCCAGAAAGAGAGAAGGGCTAGAGAAGTAACAGAAATTATTAAGAATGCTGAGGAAGAAATTAAATCCCCGCTATCTATTGACGCGTATAGACTTATGGGGGCAGCACTTTATTGGGCTGAAGGAAGTAAAAATGGCCTTTGTCAGGTTACGAACTCAGATCCTCGCTTAATTTGTTTTATGGTCAAATGGATAGAAAAAATGTTTAGTATGCCACCCAAAAATCTAAAGGCTCGTTTAAATATTTATCCTCAGCAAAATGAAAAGCAAATAAAAAAGTTTTGGTCAGAATTAACAGGAATACCGCTAGAAAGATTTGGTAAAAGCTTTGTAAAACCCCTAAGTAAAGGATATAAGAAGAATAACTTATATTACGGAACTATTAAGATAGAGATCCCAAAAAGCATAAACATGAAACACAGAATATTTGGCTGGGTAAATGCTGTTTTAAAGGAGAGCGTAGAAGTGAGCTTAGCTGAAAGAAGGTGGCAATTCCTAAAAACAACTAGATCAATTCCAGTAAACTTAATAAAAAATACGCGCCCATAGCTCAGTTGGTAGAGCAGCTCGCTCTTAACGAGACTGTCCCAGGTTCGAGTCCTGGTGGGCGCACCAGTAAGGAAAAGTCAAAGAGTTTTAGTTTGTATTCAATTCTAGGGTAAGAAAATCTTTTAATCATTAGTCTTCTTGCCTTAATTTATAAAATATTGATATAATGAACTTAATTAATCGATTGATAATTTTATGAGCTTCGAAAACTCAGATAACAATCCTCCTCAAGAGCTTCCCGAGAAGAAAGAGGAAAAAGAAAAAAGAACAAGCATTTAGCGAGGAAGGTCTCTTGAATAGAAATTTTGGTAAAGATGTGGAAAAACCATCGGAAACTTTGTTTTACGAAGGAGGAATTTTAAATCGTCCAAAATTTCAAGAAATGGCTCAACAGAGAAGAGAACAGCATAAGAAGGAAGATGCGGATAAACTTCAGAAGCTAAGAGAGGATTTAGGAATTGCAAGTAATTCGGAAAATAAAACTAACGAAGCCGGAGAACAACCTTTTTCTCCCGAAGGGTTATTAAATAGAAACTTTGGCAAAAACAAGGAACAAGCACCGGATGAAAGCGGTTCGGACTAATTCAAGTATTATGCAGCAGTAAAAGCACAAAACCGGCATAATGCCGGTTTTGTGCTTTTACTTTACAGGGATAATTCATCTTCAAGAATCTGGACCTTCCACTGTTTTAATCCGAATTGTTTTGCCTGTGTCTTTTCTGAAAGACTCATAGCAATATCAACTCTTTTTGTATATCGGCTGTTCATTCTGTCCCAGACAATACATTCAAAACTTTGATCATCGTCTGTAAATATACGAAGAGTTGTGTTGAGCGGTACGAAGTTAGCAGCACATACTGCAACTCCTTTCTTAATCTCCTCGCACAAATTTACTTTAGAATAAGCTCCGATACAAGGCGTAGAGTCGGTCTGGTAGGGATCTCCTACGTTATAAGCAGTAACCTGCCTATATGTTTCGTGGACGACTCTGTAGGATTCAACCTGAGCGTCTTCGCTAGGTGATTCTTCTATAGATTTTGTCCACCCATAGAAGTGATCAAATGATGTTCGGTGATCGTTAGATGACTGAACAAGAATTTCATCTGACCTATCTTTGCTTACAAGCCAGTCATAGAAACCGGCCTCAGCATAATTTATAAATATTAGTTGGAATAAAAGAACAATGCTTAAAGTATAAACTTTCCATAAATGCTTACTCATTTTTTAGCCAATTTTAGCTGATATTAACCTTCCGAGGCTTGCCAGATATGACTCTGGCTTGCACTAGCTTGTTTGTACGCCTCAGCTCAAATTAGGCATTGGTTATAGTGTCAGGACCAACAAAAAACGGCTTATAAAGCCATTCCTTAAGGTATAACCTACATTACTAGGTTATGTTCTAATTATAGCAAATTCCACCCAAAAAATCAACCCCGCCCTTGAGAATCCTCTAGGCTACTGGAAATACGTCGTTTTAAGTGGGAATATGTGCTACCAAACTTTTTAATCATTTTCTCTCGCCGGATAGCATCTTTTTTGGACAAGTAGCACTCATAATATACCAACCTGACCGGTAAATATTTACTCGTTGTAAAAACTTTACCCTTATTATGCTCTTCTAGCCTTTTTCTTAAATCATTGGCAAAACCAATGTAAACCTGATTATTATCTAACCTTAAAATATATAAGTAATACATGAAGAGCATAATAAAGGATTCTCAAGGGCGGGGTCAAGGGGTGGGCGGTTGGACACTTTTTCTAAAATGAAGGTGATTTTTAACAAATATTACCCCCGACTTAGCACTTATTATTAGCAAGACCGCTCCAACTACAATTATAAAGCCATCGTAACCCCATCTCTCCGGCTGGTTATCTTCCAAACGAAGCCAAAGTCCGTATTCATCAAAGGCTAGGCCGAGTCCAAAGCCATGAAGCATGCAGATCCAGAATTTAGATCTCGGACCGGTAAAAACTAAAGCCAAATATCCCGAAGCGGCTAGTATAAAGAATCCGTAGGCATAATGATGGACGTGAGCATCAATCGGCCAAGGTATGTAAAAATCTGGCCAGAAGTGATTTAAAACCCTAGCGCCGGTAAAGGTTAGAAGGAAAGAAATTGCTATAGGAAAAACAGCAAAGAGATAAAGACCCGGTTCGTGCAGGGCAACCCTCTCTCTTAGGGCGCTTTTCATTTTTGAGAATATTGAAAGTAAAAACATTGGCGTAGTACTTCGAAGCTCGAAGAGCGAAGAAGTGAGTATATTTACAACACGGCTCGAAACCATTTCATGCAAAATTGCTGACGCAATTTTGCTGACCTTTCCGAAATCCACTCGGGCGGCGCGGGAAGGAGGGGTGGGGGGAG
>Ga0209541_10004802_pt1 | contig 23857 bp, 33 predicted proteins | sample RifCSPlowO2_01_FD_184027 | JGI IMG/M metagenome (GOLD analysis project Ga0209541, IMG submission 184027) | Groundwater microbial communities from Rifle, Colorado - Rifle CSP2_plank lowO2_0.1 (SPAdes) (version 2) | ecosystem: Environmental > Aquatic > Deep subsurface > Groundwater | place... | reverse complement strand
ACCATGTTTCCGAGGGACAGAGATCGACTCACTCCGTGAGCCAATCACTATGAAACCCTACCCTTGAATTTGGAAATTCCATAGAGATAGATTGACGCCTTGAAAATTGATTTAGAAAGATATATAAATTATTATTATGAAAAAAGAGTTGATGTTAGTTCTTGGAGTGATTTTATTGGTTGGTTTAGTGGGGGTTGGCTCTGCACGGAATAATATGCCTTTTGACTCCTCTCAACTAAGAACTTATCTAATTTATAAGGATGTTAATTTTTACTTGGAATATGATATGTCTAAAGACATTGCTCCTGCGTTTTACCTAACCCCCGAAGATTTAGAAATAATTGAAGAAGGAGGAACAATCCCCCCCTATAAAAACAATAAATTCGGGGATTCCAAAAAACACTCCCTATATCTTTAAAATTGATTATGGGGTATTCCGTATACTATAAATATAGATTCTATTAATGGTTTAGTAAATGAGCAAGGCGAAGTAATAGTCGAGTGGCTCTTGTCTAAAGAGGATTTATCAAAAATTGATTTAGAAAGCGAGATAGAAATCTATGTCACTCTTCTTGTTAATAGGAGTGAAATTGAAGGAGCAGAAAATAATAGAATTGAAAAGGATTGGCTATCGAAGGATGAGGTTGATTGGCTTACATTTAGATTTAAAACAAAAACCGGAGAATGTTTAGAAGGAATTTCTTTATGTGAAAATTATGATAAAGTAACCTGTGATTATGCTCCTATATTAGGATGCTTGTAATTGGAATAATGAAAATAATTCTTGCGAGGGTGGTGAGACAATTCCTTGTGATTATCTTTTAGTTTTATATAACAAGGAAGCATGCAGAATTCTAAAATGTCGATGGAGAGCAGACAGCTTTTGGGAAAGATTTATTGACTGGATAAAAGGTATTTTTGGTGGATAAACTTTTTGGGTTCTAGCATCATCCATTATAAAGAAATCTTTAAATACTACTTTATACTACTTAATACTACCATGGAAAATGTTAGTTTGAAATTAGAAAAGGGCTTTCTGCAGGCTATAGAACAAGTCATGAAAAAACACAATTATATGACAAAAACAGAATTTATTAGAGAATCAATTCGAGATAAAATAAGAAAGTTGGAAGAGAAAGAAATACTTGAAGATAAAGATATGATGAGTCAGATTAATGAAAGCGAGAAGAATATTAAGAAGGGAAAAATAAAAAAATTTGATTATTAGTATATTTTGTGAGTTCCTACTGCTTCTATGATTATTGCTTTTTTTGCTTCATCTATTATATAGATAATTCTTATATTTGAACCTAACCAGCATGCTAATTTTCCCGATAACTTTCCGTGTAATTGATGAGCTCCATTTGCTTTGTAAGGATTTTCTTTTAACTTATCTAATTTGTCCTTTATATCATTTCTTGATTGAATATATTCTTTCAATCTTTTTTCTGTTTTTGAATTTGCTAGAAATAACTCATACATTAACTTTTATAGGGCAATAAGTTTTTAATCTTTCTTTTGATGATGTATCTATATTCAAGAGGTGAATAAAAATGTGTTTGAGTTGCGGTTGCAGAAAAAAGAAGAAACCAGTGAAAAAGAAGAAGAGGTAATTGTCTGCTAACGCAGATATTTATTAAGATTTAATAACTGATTGTCTTTGAGGGGGTAGTTTAACAGAAAGTATCAGATTAAGTGATTTTAAAGGATTTTTATTATTAATCCTAATTTAATATTTCGAACACCTTAGTGTGAGAAACAACTATTTTAACTAATTTTATAAATATCTTATTCTTCTCTTTCCTATGGACTTTCTATTTCACGAAGTTTCAGAAGAGGAGAAGCAAAGAATAAAAGAGCAGGCAAAGAAGATAATTGATGATTTCTCAAAAAAACTTTCGCGTATTGACAAAGAAACAAAAGAGCCAATTATTGAGATGAAGGAATTTGAAAGAAGCGAGGGAAACAAGAAAGACGAAAGTTTTTCAAGAAAAAAAATGTTTGATAATGCTCCTGACAAGAATGATGATTTTATTGTTGCAGAGAAAGGAGGATGGGGATGAAAATTATTGCATCAGGACCAGTAATTATTGAGAATGGAAGATTATTAGTTATTAAAGAGCCTAAAGATGATTTCTACAAAATTCCCGGAGGAAGAATAGAAGGAGAAGAAAGCTTAGAAGAAACTTGTTTAAGAGAGTTTAGTGAAGAAACAGGATTTAGATGCAGAATTCTTAAAAAATTGTCTACTATGAGATTAGATAAAAATCCTCAAACAGGAGAACCTGCAGATATAGAATTGCATCATTATCAATGTGAATTAGTTAATTCCCCTAAAGATTATAAATTGTTTAAACATGGAGAACATGAAGTTAGATGGATTAAATTAAATGAATTAGTCAATGATAAATATCCTATTGCTCCAAATATTAAATTTCTTGTTGAAAGAGGAGAAATAAAATGAACACACAAGAAAAAGTAAAAAAATATCTTGCAGAAATTGCAAAAAATGACAAAAAGGGCAACAAGATAAATGCCTTTTTGCAGTTAAATCCTTATGCACTTGAAGAAGCAAAGAGGATTGATGGGAAAATCAAGAAGGGAAGAGCAGGAAAACTTGCAGGGAGAATAATCGGAGTGAAGGCAAATATAAATGTCCTTGGATTAAACGCAAGTTGTGCCTCTCATGTTCTTGAACATTATGAATCAACATATGATGCGACAGTCATTAAGAAAATAAAAGAAGAAGATGGCTTGATAATCGGAATGTGCAATATGGATGAATTTGCTGCTGGCTGGAGTGGAGAGACAAGTGCTTTTGGAGCAACAAAAAATCCTATTGTCCCTGAAATGAATTTAGTCGCAGGAGGAAGCAGTTCTGGAAGTGGTGCAAGTGTCGCTGCTGGTTTTTGCGATATGACTTTAGGAAGTGATACAGGAGGAAGCATAAGAGTTCCTGCTTCACATTGCGGTGTTGTCGGAGTAAAGCCAAGCTATGGATATGTTTCAAGATACGGATTAATTGATTTGTCTATGAGTTTGGACCAAATAGGAACACTGACGAAAAATGTTCCTGACGCTGCCTTGCTTTTGGATGTGATAAAAGGGAAAGATGAAAATGATTCAATAAGCGTTGAAACTAAGAAAATCGACTTGAAAAAGATTGAACAAACTCCAAAGAATATAACTATTGGTGTCTTGGATTTCAAGATAAATGATAAGAGAATTCAGGAATTAGTTGATAAAAAAGTTGAAGAAGCAAAAAAGAGGTATGGATGGAAAGTTCAGAAAATAAAAATTGAGCATATTGATTTGGCTATTGCTACTTATTTTCCATTAGTTTATACTGAATTTTTTTCTTCAACAAGAAAACTTGACGGAAGAAGATATGGGAAAAGAATAGAGCAGAGTGCTGGGCCTGAAGTTTTGAGAAGGATTTTAGGGGGGGCAGAAATATCAAAAGCAGAACATTCTGGAAGATATTATTATCTGGCATTAAAAGCGAAAAAGATAATTGAAAAAGAATTTGAAAATGCATTTAAAAAAATTGACTGCATTGTTTCTCCTGTTGTTCCAAGATTGCCCCATAAAATCGGGGAGAAAATTTCTATGGAAGAAATGTTTCAGTATGATGCTTTAACTTCTCCTATGAACCTGGCTGGAAATTGCGCTTTGAGTTTGCCTGTTGGGGGAATTAATGGCATTCCTGTCGGAATGCAGATTTCATGTGATAAATTTCAGGAAGAAAAAATGCTTCAGATTGCGAGGGCAGTTGAGAAGTTAAAATGAAGTTTATTATTGGAGAAAAAAAAGAATTTTTGGATTTTGTGAATTCAATAAGCAAAGAAGATAACATTGCGATAATAAGCCATACTGACTTAGACGGAGTTGCCTCTGCAATTCTTCTTGAAGAAATTTTAAAAACGAAAGGGCTTTTGGAAAGCATCAAGCTCAAAAAGTTTATAGATTATAAAAAGAGGATCTTTCAGCTGATTTTGCATGAACTGAAAGAGAAGAAGATTTCGTCTGTTTTTATCACAGACATGAACCCCGAGAATGTTGATTCAGAAGGATTTGAAGCATTCAGAGAAAAGTTCAGGGTTTTTTCAATAGACCATCATCCTGTTGGAGAGTTAAAAGACAAAAAAGGAATGATCAAAGCAGAAACAGAATATTGTTCTGCTTTTATCTGCTATGAACTTGGAAAAGGGATTTTGGATTCAGAAAAATGGAAATGGCTTGCTAATGCAGCAGCTGTTTCTGATATGTGCCATAAAAATCCGGAAGTTTTAAAGTTCATTCAGGAAGATTACCCTGAAGTCAACAGGCAAAATATTTTTGAATTTCCGCCAGGAAAAGTTTCTTCTATAATCAATTCTGCACTGATTTATTTTGATGATGTAAAAGAGGTATATGATTTAATAAAAGACAAAAAAATCAGGGAACTCGAAAAATATGACAGAGAAGTAAGAAAAGAAATTGGAAAATGGGTGAGGAGATATGAAAAAGAAGCAGAATTCTACCCTGAGAAAAATCTGCATTTTTATTATTTTAATCCTGATTTTGATATTAAAAGCACATTAGCTACAATCATTTCCAATAAGAAAAAAGATGCCGTATTTGTTTTTGTTTCTGATGTCAAAGAGGAGCCAGAGTTTGTATCAGTTAGTGCGAGAAATCAGGATTGCAGGGAAGACATGAATAAACTGATGAAAAAAGGAATTGAGGGGCTGAAAAACGCAACTGCAGGGGGGCATGTTCCTGCTGCAGGAGGCAGATTTTTAAAAAAGGATTTGAAAAAGTTTAAAGAAAACATACTGAATTTAATAGCAGTGCAAAGGAGATAAATTTTTAAAGCCGCTCATATTTCTATTATCGGGAAAAGAGATGAAACAGGTAAAAAAACAGAGAGAACTTGTATTTGTTTTGGTTTTTGTTTTGCTGTTAGCAGGAATTTTGTTGATTTCTTTCAAACCGGAGTTTACAGGAAATGTTATTGGAGATGGTATTCTTGATGAAGGAGAACAATGTGACGGAGGGTTGGGATGCGTTGAGGGTGTTTGCGGAGCAGGTTTTGTTCCTACTGAACCTTTAAGTCTTGATTGTTCAAAAGTACCTGTATGCGGTGATAGTGTTCTTGATACAGGAGAAGTATGTGATGATGGAAATGTTGCTGATAATGATGGATGTTCTTCAGTTTGTGCAGTTGAACCCCCTGTTTGCGGAGATGGTTTTATTTGGGGTGATGAAGTATGTGATGGTAATATAAATGTGCTTTGTAATACAGCAAACGGATATGCCGGAGTGCAAAATTGCAGTTCTGGTTGCATATGGGAAGAGTGCATTACTACCTTATCTTGCGGGGATACTATTCTTAATGGGAATGAAGCATGTGAAGGAAGTGATTTTGGAACTCATACTTGCGTGGAACAGGGTTTTACTACAGGAAGTTTAACTTGTAATTCTGATTGTACATTAAATACAGGCGCATGCACTACCTGCACAGAGGACTGGTCATGCCCTCAGTGGGATACAATTGAATGTGTTGATGGAACTGAGACAAGAACCTGTACTGATGTGAATGATTGTGGGACTACAACTTCCAAACCTTCAGAATCCCAGGATTGCAGTGCAGAAACTATCTCTGCTGAAACTTCTGCAGGAGAGGAAGAGACAGATACTTCAATAACTACACAAACTACACAAGAACCTCCTGCTGGACCCGCTACTTGTTCTCCAGCATGGCAATGTAATGAATGGAGCGAGTGCGTTGATGAGACACAGGCAAGAGAGTGTTTTGATGCAGGTAATTGTGGGACAGAAGAAGGAAGACCTGCAGCTTCACAAGCATGTGTGCCTCTTGAAACCTGTTTTGACGGAATAAAAAATCAGGATGAAAGAGGAGTGGATTGCGGAGGTGTTTGCGAGAAGAGATGTAGTGTCTTCACTATTGTTGGCAGTGCTGTAACAGGAACATTTGATACAAGCAAGAAATTTGTGCTGGAAAAGGTTTTTGCAAATAAAACAATTAACTTAGTTGTTCTTGGAGTTTTAGTTGCAGGAATAATTGGGTTTTTGGCTTTCAAATTTTTGTCAAAGAGAAAGAAATAATCATTGGTTTTGTCCAGAAATCCATAATTTTTATTGACTTGTTAAACAAAAATGGCTTACTCCGCTCCTGACTTCACTTGCTTGCTGATTACACCGTGAAATCACTCGCTTCATTCGTTCGCAGATTAATAATAAATGTTAATATAAAACCAGTTTTTAGGTTAATTTTTTCATCAATCGTGAATTGAAGGTGAACAACTTTATGAGACAGATTAATTATCAATAACGAGAAAGGTTGTGAGTAGAACCCAATTTTAAACAGGGTTTATTTATTAGGCAAAACGATAGTAATCTAAATCTTTAAAAAAGGACATCTGCTTTTTTTATTATGAAAATTGAAAATATTGAGATAAAATGGCTTGGGCATTCGGGGTTTTTAATAAAAAGTTCACAGGTAATGTATATTGACCCGTATAACATAAAGGAAAATTCAGAAAAAGCAGACATAATCCTTATAACTCACGACCACTATGACCACTGCAGTATTGCAGATATAACAAAGATAATCAAGGAAGGCACAAGGGTTTTAATTCCAGCTGGCTCGCAAAATAAAATAACAAGATTTGATATTCCTGTCAGGATAGAGATTAGTGCTCCGAATCAGGAATTAACTTTTGGAGATGTCAAAATAGCCACATTTCCCTCGTATAATACTGACAAGCCGTTTCATTCCCAGAAAGAGGAGTGGTTCGGTTATCTTGTAAAAATGAACGGATTGATAATTTATCATGCAGGAGATACAGATGTCATCCCTGAAATGCAGAAGCTTACAGGATACGGAAATGATAAAAAATTCATAGCAATTCTTCCTGTAGGTGGGAGATTTACAATGACAGCAGAAGAGGCAGTTCAGGCAGCAAAAATAATCAAGCCGTTTTTGGCAATTCCCATGCATTACGGAAGTGTAGTGGGAACAGAGGAAGATGCCAGGGAATTTGTCCAGTTATGTAGGGAAGAAGGAATTAATGCGGAGATTTTGGAGAAGGAGTAAATACAGAGATATAAAAATTTTAATTTGTCTTTTACAAGTATTGATTAATAATCGGAAGAATTTTTGTGCAAGGTTCAACCTTATTCTATTATTTTTTGGTTAATTGCATCAGATAATTTTCACAAAGTGAGTAATATACCCTTAAAATTCTTTATTTTTCAGTATAGAAAATCTTTTAAATAAAGAATGCCTCATTTTTTTAATATTAATTTAGACATCATGTAGAATAAATTAGTATTATCTGATGAGGCATCTCTCTTTCTTATGGTAGTTGAAAATGTATCAACTATTTAAACTTTTCGAAGAAAAGTTTGCAATTAAACTAAAGGAGGCAAAAAAATGGTGTTAGATTTCGCGAGAGAAGCAATAGAAAATTCTTCCACGCATAGCATCAACTTTGACGAGCTTAAGGCAGGAAAAGCCAATATCAAGGTTGTCGGGGCTGGCGGAATGGGCTGCAATGCAGTAACCTGGCTTTTCAACAAAGGAATTGACGGTGCCACAATCTATGCTGCGAATACAGACGCTCTTCATCTTAGTGTTACCCGTGCTGATGAAAAAATACTTATCGGCAAAGAGCTGACAAGAGGGCTTGGTTGCGGGGGAAAGCCGGAGAGAGGCAGAGAAGCTGCCAAAGAGGCGTTGGCTGAGATAAAGAAAGCTGTTTCAGGAGCAGATATGGTGTTTGTAATAAGCGGAATGGGTGGCGGAACAGGAACAGGAGCAGCTCCTGTATTTGCACAGATTGCCAAAGAAAACGGGGCTATTGTTATCGGAGTTGTGACAATGCCTTTTGAGTCAGAAAAAGCAAGGGTAGACAAGGCAGAGTTTGGCTTGCAGGATTTGAGAGAAGTTACTGATACTTGCATTGTTCTTGACAACAACCGGCTTGTTGATATTGCAGGGCAACTTCCTATTGAACAGGCGTTTGCTGTTGCTAACGAGTTAGTAAGCACAATGGTAAAAGGAATTGTTGAAACAATTACACTTCCAAGCCTGATTAATCTGGACTATGCTGATGTGTCAACAATAATGAAGAACGGTGGAGTTGCAGTTATAGGAATAGGAGAAAGCGATTCTCATTCTGACAAGGTTAATGAAGCTGTCAAGCAGGCACTTACACATCCTCTACTTGACGTGGATTATAAGGGCGCTACTGGGGCTTTGATTCATATAACCTGCGGTCCTGATTTGAAACTTGAAGAGTTTGATTTGATAGGAAGAACTGTCTCGGAAAATCTGAGTCAGGAAGCTCAGGTTATAATTGGGGCAAGAATCAACAAAGAATTCACAGGGAAAGTCAGGGTTATAACAATAATGACCGGAGTTAAGAGTCCGTATGTGCTTGGGAAGAGTGTTCAGGATCAGGTTTTTCCTGCATCCAGAGAAGTTTCTGACTTAGGCATAGAAGTTTTCAGGTAAATTAATTTTTGGGTTTTAATTTTAAAACCCTTTTTATTTTTTTGTTTGAAAATCATTTGTCTCGCTTTGCTCGGGATGAACAAAAGATAATTAATAATATAATAAGCAGAGTTGTTTAATTTTACATAAAATGTTATAAATTTTTGTGAATGGAATGAACAATTATTTTAAGCGAGCATGTCAGCACGAATGAATTATACTTCCTGCTTTGTTATGCGCTTCATTCTTTTGTTGCCGTATATATCAAAATACATTATTGTGTCCAAGTCAATTTTTTCTGTTTTGGCGTGTTTTTTCTCAAATTCATATCCAACAGGAAACAATGCCTCTACCTGGGCTTTTGAAGGTATTTTTAAAATTCTTCTCACCTGTTCTTCTGCAAAGTATCCAATCCAGCATGTTGCAAGCCCTTCTTCTGTAAGCCGCAGCAGAAAATTTTGTATTGCAGCACCTGCCTGTTGCCTGACAAATGTTTCTGCCTGCTCTCCGTAGGCATTTATTACTCCCCGCTTTATCGAGCACACAACAACAATATAATGCGCCTCTCCTACAAAAGGCTGCTGGCATGCTTCTGTAAGTTTTTCTATTTTTTCCCTGTCATCTACAAGAATAAATTTCGCAGTATAATTGTTTCCTGCCATCGGAGCGAATCTTGCAGAATCAATGCATTCCAGGATTGTTCTCCAGTCGGGCTTTTTTGATGTGAATTTTCTTGTGCTGTGCCTTTCATTAATTGCTTTGTTTAAATCCATGAATATAGCAGGATATTTTGATTAATAAATATTGTGTTGGGCTTTGTTTAAAAAATCCTATTTTGATTTACTTGTTAAAGATAATTGTGTTCGTTGGCACTCACGATTTATATAATTGTTAATCAATAATCCATTGCTTTTATATTAATAATCTGTGTTAATCTGCGAACGAATGAAGCGAGTGATTTCACGGTGTAATCAGCAAGCAAGTGAAGTCAGGAGCGGAGCGAGGCAATTTAAACGACAATTACTTGTTAAACAAATTCATTGTGTTGAAAACATTTATAAATCGCGTGCTCATTTTACAGCCATGGCATCATATCCACCCGGACCTCAAAAGATGAAAATTGATTATAATATAGACAGGAAGATTTATGACGAATTCGCGAGGATGTGTAGTAGAAAAGGATTTGCTCCGCAGATTATCATAGAAAAACTGATGAAGAAGTTTACAGAGACAGGACAGGCCTGATTCTAAAAAGATTTATTAATTAAAAACGTCCCGGGCAGGATTCGAACCTACGACCCCATGATTAACAGTCATGTGCTCTACCAATTGCTCCTTTCTTCAGTTTTTGTCTTCGGAAAGTCTGAGCTACCGGGACTTAGAAAAACAAACTTTTTTTTGTATTTAAAACTATTTCTTTTTGCTTCTTTTTTTCTTCACAGGTTTTAAGGCAAAATCAAAAACCGGCTTTACCCTGTGCTTTTCAAGGAAAGCATACACATTTGCCTGTTTTGAACCCCTTATAAGGGATATCACAGCATTCTGGCAGTTGTGTATGTATTCAGGGGCTCCGATAATTCCAATGCTGTTATCTTTTATTTCAAGATAACATTCTGTTAAATGACTTAAAGTTTTTAGTGTTTTTCCCCTTGTCCCGATTATTCTCGCCTTTATCCTCTTGAAGTCCTTTTTCTTTGTGTAATCTTTTATGTTCAGGACTTCAAAAAGAAAGTCCTCTTTTTTTATGAGAATTGCAACTTTAAACTGAAATCCGAAACCGAGAGCATCAATGATTTTTTCTGCAAGATATTCATCAACTGGTTCTCCGTCTATAATTACGTCCTCTCCTTTTATACCTATTTTGACATTGAGTTCTTTTTCAAGCTTAATTCTGTTTTTTTCTGTCCTTGGGGACATAGTAAAGTAGAGAGTTTTCATGAGAGTATAAAAGAGAAGGGGATTTTAAGGTTTATTGTTAATACAGATTAAAATGTAAAAATGGATTTTTGTCTGCTAAAGCAGAAATTGATATAATAGATAATCAATGAAAAATTTTTGATACTTGATTCAGCCCTTATTAAGTTTGATTAACCTTTTGCGAATGAAATGAGCGACTATTTTTAATCAAATATAAAATCAAAACTCAACCTCGTCTTTTTTAAGATAGCCCTGATTTTTCAGCCATTCTATTGCTGCTGGCCTGTATTTGAATATAACATCTCCTCTTTCATTGTCAAATTCCCACGGCTCCACAATAACAACATCATTCGGTCTTAACCACAGCGCTCTTTTCAATCTTCCCGGAACCCTGCAGTTTCTTGACTTTCCGTCCAAGCAAGTCACCATCATCTTATTTCCTCCAAGGCGTTGTTCTATCACGCCGATTACTTCTTTTCCTCTCGGAAGCTTTACTCTTAAAACTTCTTCTTGCTCCCCGTTTTGCCGCTTATTTTTTTTCCCGAAGACCTTTTTTTTCTGCATGCTAATTAAATTGAAAGATTGTTTATAAAATTATGGAATATATTTTGCAGAAGATAAATGATTAAAAGGAGATTTAAAATTAATAAAATATGCCTAAGAGAATTATACTTGCAGAAGACGATGAAATTGCAAGAGAATGTTATACAGATAATCTTAGAGAATTTTTGAAGTTAGATGTTGATGGTGTTCCTAATGGTGAAGAACTCGTGGAGAGAGTAAGAACTAATAAATATAATTTAGTAATAACTGATAACAATATGGGTAACGGAATTAGCGGGCTTGAAGCAATAGCAAATATTAGACAATTTAATAGTACAATTCCTGTGTTTATGCTTAGCGGGGATGATGTTAAGACATTAGCCTTAAAAGCCGGAGCAACAGGATATATTGATAAGTGGGAATTAGCAAAATTTGGTATAGAAGTTGTTATTATTAGTGAAATAAAACCTTATTTGTAATTACAACAGCACCAGCGCAAACTCCACGTCCTGAATCTTGCCGATAGCATCCTCGCCTATTATTCCTGCCTGCAATGCCGCTTTTACTGACCTTTTTCCGATGATGTTGAATGTTGCATCCTCTCTTGCCATTTTTTTCAGGACTTCTATTGTTTCGCTTTCTGTTTTTTCCTCTCCTTTGTAGAAACTTTCCTTAATGTCCAGCTGAAATTTTCCGCTTTCAAACTTTTTCCCGAGAAGTTCAGAGTCGCAGACAGCAACAATGTTCTTGTAGGACTTAATAATTCTTACAAGCATTTTACAAGAAATTAATAACCCTTTTTAGCGCCGCTTTTGACAGCTTTTTCTGCGTTCTCTTTGGACATCATGGCACTCATATTTGTTCCGCAGTCAGTGCATTTTCCTCTTGCCATATACCCGCCTCTGGCGTTTTGGACAATTTCCGGGTTTTTCATTTCTTTGTCTTTTTCTTTGCACTTCACGCAATATCCTTTTACCATTTTTTTTGCCTCCTTTACTTAGAGAAATTCAGTGAATTTCTGAAAATTAAAGTTTCAGGACATTTTTAAATGTTCTTGTAATGCAATATTTGGATTTTTTCATTCTTTTTGCAGTCAGATTTTGCTGACAGGATGCTTTGCTCCGCACGCAAGGCAGTGAATAAATGCAAATCTGTCCTGCTTAACAATTTCTGTGTCCGGTTTTTTGCACTCCCTGCATAAAACAAATTCTTTGACATACTGCTCAACTTTCTGATTTATTTTTGAACTCGGGATTTTTATGTTTAATACCAGCCGGTCCCCTTCTCTTTGTCCAGGAACAGCAAGTTCCTTTAACATGAACTTCTGGAAATGTTCCGGACTTCTTCTTAAATAAGATGCAATCTGGGAAAAATTTGTCAAAATAGTTTTTTTTCCTTCTATATATCCTTCTATTTTTGGGATTTCAAACCTGCTGTCAGAACCCTCAATTCTTTTCACTTTTTTGTATGCTTCTTCTAATAGCTGTTCGTAAGTTTGTTCTGCCATAAAAATTAGAAAAGAAGGGTGTTTATAAAATGCTCGCTGTCGCTCGAAATTAATATAGATATTAATAGATAACTGAAGCTCCTTGTAGTTATTTTAAACTTTAATTTCGGGTTTAGATTAATTTTAATAATCTATTTGCGAAGCAACTATTTTCACCCCAGCCACCTGATTCTGTCAAACTATTCAGAAACAGGCCTTGCTACTTCAATTACTTTTCTTGCATCTCCAGAGAAAAAATTACTTGCCCACAAAATTTCAATTGACAGTATTTCCCCTTCCTTGGAAATATTCATTATTATTCCATTTGGCAGTTCTATACTTTTCCAATATTTTTTACTTTCTGTTAGATTAATGTTTAGCACATCTGCCTTTTTGTCATAAGTTATATTTTCCATTTCAATTAAGCCAATAAGCCGTTATTATAAATACTTTTTGGTTTAACCTTTTATAGATTACTTTTAGTGTTCTTCCTGAAGGCGGGATATTAGAAACCGCATTATAAGCATCTTTCCAATATTTATCTCTTAACATAGGGGAATTCGTCAGAGCAAACTCAATTACATCGTCTGTTATATTTTTCTTTTCCTCTTTTTTCTTGTCTTTCCAGTGCCTTGAATATTCTATCTCCATCTGACTTCACCCCAACCACCTGACTTTTCCAGGACGGGGTTCAAATATGATTCCATCCTCAAGAAGCTTTTGTATTTCCTGATTTATGATATTCGGGGGAGTTTCCTTCAAGTCAAGAATTATTTTTTCTGTTTCTGTTCCTCCCTGTGCTTCAGAGTCCTTGATAAGATTTAAAATCCTGTCTTTTACTGCCATCGCCTGCTCTTCTTTCACCGGTTCTTTTCCTTTTCCCCTCTCCTTCTCAATTTCAATTTTTCTCACAAGGAGATACTTGGGGTCATATTCTTTTATTATTTCAGGGGAAATGTAAAGTTCATTGTTAAATACCCTTAGCAGTCCTATTACCAGCACTGTCTGCCCCTGGTTTAAATCCCTGAACTTCTCAACATCATCCCTGAAGCATTTTAGCCGTATCTGTCCTGAACCATCGTCAAGCGTGAATGAGGAATACTTGTTTTCCCCCTCGCTTTCGTATTTGTCAACTATGTTTCCGACGACATTTACCCTTACAATTTTCTTGTCTCCTAATTCCAGAAAAGAGAATCTTTCTTCATTGATTATAGGTTTTCCAATCAGCAAATCCCCGATTCTGAATTTGTATGCCGTGTGTCTTTTGAATTGTTCTTCTGGCATTTTATTTATTATGCTCTTCCGACATAGCCCCTCCTCGGCTCAAAAATTTCTCCTGATGATTTGAGTTTATTTATTGAGTCCTCAATTTCTTCCTTTGACATTTTTCCTTCAAGCTCTTTTTCTATTTCTTCCATAGGAATCATCTTTCCGAGACTTGGTTCCAATTGCAAAATGGCGTCCCTAACCGCAAATATTTTGTTTCTCTGGGAACTTGAAAATTTTGCAGATATTCTGTCAATGTCAAATGTTTTTGATTCGTAGTCATAGCCGACTTGTGTCAGGTAATATTTCATTATCTCAACAGCTTTTTTTGCGTCGTCTTTTGTCACTGTTTCGCTAAGTTTCATCTTTGCAGATGCTTCAGACATTCTTATCAGCGCCTGCAGTTGCCTCGCAGATATCGGGATAGGTCTTGAAATTATGTTGTCAGCAGATATCTGACTGTTTCTCAATTCAATATAAAATCTTTTAATCTCTTCTGCAGCTTCGTCGCTTAATCTCGGCTTGATTTTCTGCTTTGCATATGCTATGTATTTCCTGAATAGTTCTCTCGGAATAAGCATGTTCTCTCCTTCTTTTTGATGCTCAAGCAAAACATGAGTTGCGATTTTTTCGTCTTTTTCCCTGTTTGGAATATCCCTCAATGAAAAAATTATGTCAAATCTGTTTAACAGAGTGGGCGGCAAATCTATTTGCTGCGAGACAGATTGATAAGGGTCAAATCTTCCGAATTTGGGATTTGCTGCTGCCAGAACAGATGTTTCTGCCCTTAAACTTGCCTGGACATTTGCCTTTGAAATTGTAACTGTATTGTGGAGAATCATTCCGTTAGATATAAATGTATGATAAGGTTCAACTGTAACGTCATATACCCAGTTTATTCCTTTATTTTTTATTCTGCTCACCTTTTTTATTTTTATCCAATTAGCATATCCGAAAGCAAGTTTTTTAAGTTCGTTTAGGTCAGATTTCAAACTTGGATATTCATTGCAACCATGCTTTTCTAATTCTTTTTCTGCTATAAGGACAAGTTTTTGCAAGAACTTTTTTTGTTTTTCCACGCCGAGGTCAATTGAGTGCCCTATTTCTTTCCTTTGAGATATTTTTAATTTTTTGAATATCTCATTAACTTTTTCTGTGCAATTCGGCACTATTTCCCTAATTGTTTTGTAGGATTTTTCAAGTTCACAATAACTTTTTAATTTTTGTTTTTTGTTTTGAGATAAAAAACTTATCTCCATCAGGAACTTTTTCAGGTTTTCCTGACCGGAAATATCCAATCTCCAACCTTTTGAATGCTTATCCTCAAATATTGAAGAAGATATTCCAAACCTTAACAATAAATCCGCCATTTGTTCTTCCAGCTCTTTATTCTGTGAAACAAAAGAAATCCTGCATCCATTCCTCTTCTGGAAGCTCACAGAGCCATCTCCGTCATATAATGCCCTTAACAAGTATCTTATATTTTCATTTGGGAATTTCATTACTTCTGAAGGTATGATTTTTAAATTTCCCTTTTCCAGAAGGTTTTTGTCTAATTTTTCCAAGAACTCTTTTATTTTTTTGGAGATAACTCTAACAGAAAATTGTTTCCCCCTTCTAACTATAATTGGCTTTATTTTAAAATAATTTTCAACTGAATTTTTATAATCGTCAATAAGCATCACGTTATTATTCCAAAATTGAATTCCTGTTTTTTTACCCCTATTTAACTCGTAACATCCATCGCTTATGTGATATCCCAAAATCTTGCATAAATAGTTATTTTCCTCTTTATAACCCTCCGAATTTATTTTTATTTTTGAGGGAACTGGAAAATACATATTTTCTTTTAAATTTTCAGCAGGAATTGTAAAAACCTTCCCTTTGTCTGTTACCCAACAAGGATGTTCTGGTGTTACTGTTACCTCTCTCCCGTTTGTCAGAGCAATTTTAACAAATTCCTTTGGAGCAATGTGTCGGCTAACTCTTCTGGCATTTAACGGAAAATGATTGGAAAAGTCAGTGGAAAGCAGTTCTGTATTTTCTATTGGAAGTATCTCACAATTAACCCCTTTTTGGATTTTATCCTTATTTTTTTCCATCAGATTATCAACAAAATTTCCGATTTCTGTATATTTTCCGTCAGAGAGCATTAATTTGAAATCGGGCAGATAACATTGCTGTTCCATTGCCTCGTGCATAGCGCTTCTGTCCTGCGGGTCCATTTTTTCAAGTTCATCTATGCAAACAAGCCCTTTGTTGCTAAGAACCATGGCTCCTGCTTCCAAACTCCAGCCCCTCAGATATTCATCCCTGACAACAGTTGCTGTAAGCCCGGCTCCAGATGCACTCTTTCCGACCACATATCTTCCCTTAGGGGAAATGTTGGCTATAAATCCCAGGATATGGCTTTTTGCAACTCCGGGGTCTCCTATTAAAAGGATATGCAAGTCCCCTCTTGTTTTTGAGCCGTCAGCATGTCTTTTCTGCACACCGCTGAATAACTGGAGAACCAGAGATTTTTTTATTTCTTCATAACCCCAGATGCTCGGAGCAACGCTTCTTGCCAGATTTTCAAAAATTTTCGGGTCTTGAGCCAGTTCAAGAATTTGTCTCTCATCTTCTTCGTTGATGTCAAATTCCTCAAATGTTTCTTCCAGCGGAATTACATTATTTGCCTCAATAGCCAGTTCAAATCTTGTTGATACCCCTCCCCCTCGCAGAGGAACAGGCACTTCTTTCAGCACCCCGATTATTCTCACCCTGCTCCCAGGAGTGTTTTTTTCCTCCATTTTTGGTTCAACCAAGTCCTCTTTTACGAAAATATTTATCCTTTTTGGCTGTTCTCCTCCTGAAAGAGATTCAGGGGCCTCTTCAACAACTATTCTTTGAGTATCTACCATTTCTTTGCTTATTAATCTAAACCCGCCTTTTCTCCCGCAGCTGCAGCGTGGCGGCTCCCTGAATTTTTTTTCTATTTGCAGAACTGACATAACTAATCCGCAGCTTGGGCATTCAAACTTTGCGTTTACTATCTGGGGCCTGACATCTGATGTCTGCCTTATAATTCCTTCTACTACAATAAGCGCGTTAAGATGCTTTGAGCGCAGATTCCTGATTTTTATTTCCTGGCTTTTTGGAAGATTGTACAATCTGATTCTTATATTTGACAATAGCCCTGTTTCCTCGACTGCGAGTTCTATTATTCCGAGTGTCTCTTCAGGAGCTGAAAGTATTTCATCAGAGAGTTTGTTTGAAATTTCAGTCAGTTTCATGAAATCTATGTAGAGGGCATTTTTGGTTTTCCTCATGGATTCTCCTATTTCTTTTTTGTACAAGTCAAAAAAACTCTTTGATTCAAGGATTAATTCCTCTTTTTTGGATTTCTTTTCATCAGCCAATTTGATTACCTCCTTTCCTGTAAGCCATACTTTTTAGTAAAAGCAGGAGTTTTTATAATTTTATGTATAAAAAAGGAGATATTTGAATGATTGGATTTTTTAAGAAAGGAAAGAAGTGTTAATAGAATAAATGAATTCTTTTGTAGATATTTTAAACTGATAATCGTCGTTTTTGAATTAACATTATATTAATTTTGCGAGTTTATGAGCAAGTATTTTTTTGTGAAAATAATGATTTACTTGTAATTTTTCAGGGCTTCCTTGACATTTTTCAGGAGTTGTCCCATGCTTTCCTCAAGCTGCTCTTTGTTTTTTGTTCCTGTGCACACAAGTTTTCCGTTGCTGAACAGCAGGAAAGTTGCGTTCGGCTCTATTAATTTGTAAACCAGCCCAGGAAACTGCTCCGGCTCATATTCTGTGTTTTGCATTTCTATTGCGAGGAAATTCAGGTTCAGTTTTAAGTTGATTGTTCCTGAAGCGACAATATTCTGGACTGTTATCTTCGGCTTTGCTGTTATGTGAATATTTATCTTTTTAAGCTGCTTTATCACTTCCTGTATTACCCTTTTTACTTCTGCAATTGATTTTGTCCCTGTGCACACGAGATTTCCCGACGAGAAAACCAAGACCGCGGATTTCGGCTCCTTAATTCTTAACACTAAGCCGGGAAATGTTTCGGGATTGTATTCTGTGTTTGGCTGGGTTCTTGCCAGTTTTGTCAATGGCAGCGGTTTTTCAAGAGAAGTAGTTGCCACAATATTCTGTATTTTATAAGTGCTTGAGGACTTCTTGGGCATGCAAAAACAACGAAAAAATCATTTATAAAGGTTTTTAAAGGGGAAATTAGTGTAGAAATGTTTAAAACTAGTATATTACTATAACAATTATAAAAGAGAATATGAAAACAAATCATAAAATTATTATTGGTAATAGTATTAATATGAATGAAATTAAAGATAATTCTATTGCATTAGTTGTAACATCTCCCCCATATCCTATGATTGAAATGTGGGATAAAATGTTTAGCAATTCTGGTGCTGAAACTTATGATGAAATGCATAGTCATCTATCAAAAGTATGGAAAGAATGTTATAGAGTTTTAATTGATGGAGGAATTTGCTGTATTAATATCGGTGATGCTACAAGGAGAATTAATGGCAGTTTTAAATTATACCCTAATCATAGCAGAGTGACAGAACTTTGTGAAAACATTGGTTTTAAGGCACTTCCGTTTATATTATGGAAAAAAGCTACGACAAAACCAAATGCTTTTTTAGGTTCTGGTTTCTTACCCCCAAATGCTTATATTACCCAAGATTGCGAATTTATATTAATATTTAGAAAAGGAGATTTAAGAAAATTTGAAGATACTTCAATAAGGCATAAAAGCAAATACACGAAAGAGGAAAGAGATAAATGGTTTTCTCAAATATGGGAAATGAATGGAATAAAGCAGACAAGAGATAAATTAATAAGGAGAACAGCAGAATATCCTTCTGAACTTGTTTATAGATTAATAAGAATGTTCTCTGTTGAAGGAGATACTATACTTGATCCATTCTTAGGAACTGGAACAACCTCAAAAATTGCTAAAGCAACAAGAAGAAATTCAATTGGTTATGAAATTGATAAAAATCTTTTGCCTATAATAAAAGAAAGATTAGAAATTGAACAACAAAAATTAAGTGATAATAAAATTGAAATAGATATTATTATAAGAGATTAATCTAATTCACTTATATCAACAATATAATCTCCCTCTTTTTTAGTATAATAAATTGTTTTTGCTCTTAATTTTTCTGTCTTGACATTAGAAGCTGTTTTATAACTTGAAGGTTTTATCTGAACTGGCTTATCTCCAATAAAACAATCAAAACCCTTTCTTTCTTCTTCGGAATTTGCTAATCTGCATTTTTCTCCAGTCATTTGCCCCAATTTTATTAAAATTGCCTCTTGAATTTTAAGCCCCCAAAAACTTTTATCAATAACTAAATCCTCTACCCATAACTTTACAATTTTTTCATCTATATTTTCAAATGATTTGGCAACTTCCTTTAATTTAGAAGTAATTAATTTTGTGGCTTTATCTATTGATTATGGGTGTTTTTTAAGATACCATTTTTTCTATTCTTCATAATTTTTATAAGGACATTCCTGTGCTAAATCTGACATTTGCCCAACAACTTCAGATGCAGTTCCTCTTGCCCACCTGTTTAACAAATTTATAATAGAAGCCATATACTTAGGAAATGGTTTTGGCTTATAATTTGCAATCTTCATAAGTTCTTTCTTAGTAATCTTGAATTCTTTGTCCATAAATAATCAATAAGAAACGCATTTTTAACTTTTTCTAGTTTTTTTACCCATATCTCCAATTTCTTTTTTGCTCTGCAAAGTCCTTTTCAATTTCTTTTAATCTGGAAACCTGACTTGATTTTTTATCTGGACGCAATGCAACAAACCTTGGAAAACGCAGAGCCCATCCAGAATTATAATTTGGAGAACGCTGAATTTCCTGATAAGTAACAGAAACAACTATTTTTGGTTTTATTTTTACACTTTTACCCTTTTCTTCTATTATCAGGGGCTTAATCATCTCTGTTAATTCTGCAAAGGAAGTTCCTCCAACTTCTTCAGCTGATTTTTCTTTAATCCCTGTTCCCATCTTTCCGATTTCCAGAAATTTTTCTCCATCTGAGCAAGACAAGATAAAACTTGACATCCATCCAGAACGCTTTCCTGCCCCGTATTCCGCACCTGTAATAACCAAATCCAAATCCCTTTCTTCCGGCTTGACTTTAATCATGTGCCCGACTCTTCTTCCCGGCTGATATTCTGCTTTAAGATTTTTCATCATCACTCCTTCCTGCCTGTCTTTCAGTGCCTTTTTGTAGAATTCTTCTGCCTTTTTTTCATTATCTGTTACAATCATCTTTGAGGAAATAATTTTGTAGTGCTGATTTTTTACTATTTCCCTGATTAATTTTGCCCTTTTTTCGTAGGGTTCATCAATCTGCGATTTTCCGTTATAATATAAGATATCAAAAACATTTACTTCAACAGGAAGTTCTTCTTTTAATTTTTCTATGTCATATTTTCTCCTGATCCTCTGGCTGATATGCTGGAACGACTGATATTCTTTTGTTTTTTTGTCATAGCCCACTGCTTCAGAGTCAAGAATAAAAGAATTTCCTTTTACATATTTATGAAGATATTCCACAACTTCAGGAAATTGCTTTGTTACATTTTCCAGCCGTCTTGTGAATAAAATAACTTCTTTTCCCTTTTTATGAATTAAGAGGCGAAACCCGTCATATTTGTATTCAATTGCACAGGGCTTTCCAACCATTTCAAAACCCTCTTTTATGCTGGTTGCTTTTTGTGCGAGCATTACTTTTATGGGTTTCCCAACTTCCAGATGAACTTCTTTCAGTTTATCAATCCTTTTTGTCTTTGCCATGTTGAAAACAAGAGACAAATCATTTGTTCTGTCAAGTGCTCTTTGAATTTTATCTATTGTTTCTTTCTCATCATTAAAAAAAGCCCTTGCTATAGCATCCCTGATAGTGCTTTCCTGAACACCAATTCTTAAATCTCCAATCAGTGTCCTTACAAGATACAACGATTCCACAGGAGTTGCAGAAGTCAGCAGTTCTGTTATCAGGGAAAGTTTTTTTCCGACTGTTCCTTTTCCTTCTAACTCCGGAAGTTTTCGCAGATTTTCCAGGACTTTTTCAGTTGTAAGAACATGATAGCCCTGAAGAGTTGATTGTTTTTTCTGGGAAACAAGCTTTTCAGCAACTTTTCCCAAATCCCCGATTGACTTCCATTCTTTCACGACCCTGTCTTTTCCTATTCCTGTTGATTTTGTTATTGCTTGAATTGCCAGTTGATTGCTTATCCCGATTTTTTTTTCGCTGTATTCCGGATAAATATCTCCCAGCAGGAGGTAAAGAATATCTTTGTCCTCTTCGCTGATTTCTTCCAGAAATTTTGAAAGAATATCTGTTTTCTCAAGACGCTTTGTTGTTGCAGATAGGGAATCATACAATTCAGCGAGTTTTTTATATTTCATATTTCTACAAAGAACAAGAAGTTTTTAAGTCATTCTGTAAGTTCTTCTATCTCTTTTTTTCCTGCTGCATTTTCTTCAGTTTGCTCCCTGTCTCTTTTCAAGAGCATGGTTTCAAATTCCGCAATGTGTGTTTTTTCCTCTTTTGCTATATCCAGAAGCACTTTTTTTATGTCTTTATCTTCTGTCATTGCTGCAAGTTGCTCGTAAAGAGACACAGCATCCAGTTCAGCAATCATTCCTGTTCTAAGAATCTGCTTGTCAATCTCTTTTTTCGGAACCTTGCTTAAATCCAATGGCAGTTGTGATAACATATTTCAATTAAGGAAAATCGGTTTAAATATTTTATTAATTTCCCAGTCCTCTGGACTTTTTTCCTGCACTTGTCAGCCCTCTGAAGACCCTTTTCTTATTTGCTGGTTTTGCAATCCAGTTTATTGTTTTATCGTTTTTTATTTCAGGCCTGCTTGTATCAACTAAGATTACCTCATAGAAATAATTCACTCCGTCTTTTCCTATCTTGTATGAATTTAAAACTTCCAAATTCCTGTGCTTTCCTGCAGCTCTCTGCTCTGCAATCCACTGGTAGTTCATTTTAAGATTTTTTCTTGTGTGCATTCTTACGCTTCTTCTTCCTTTGTTGGGACGGGAACGCTTATGCCCTCCTCTTTTTACCCTCACCCTCAAAGCTACAAATCCTTTTTTGTCTTTATAGCCGAGAGCCCTTGCCCTGTCCAATCTTAATGGTTTTTCAACTTTTGCAACAACAGGGGTCTTTCTCCAGATAATCATTCTTTCCCTAAGAATTTTTTTGTCTGGTTTTTTCCAGGCATTTTTGATATAATGATACATTCCATGTGTCATATTTTATTGAGAAAAACTTAATTTTTAAATCTTGTTAGAGAAATGAGCCTGCACAGATTTGAACTGTGGACCCCTGCCTGGCTGAGATTAGGATGAGATTAACTTATCCAATCCTATCAGAATCACCTTTTGTATAGCTTTTACACCATAACAAAATGCAGTGCTCTAAACCAAGCTGAGCTACAGGCTCATTAAAACTTAAAAGAAATAAACTATTTATAAGTTTTGCGAATTTAGAAAATATTTATATTTATCAATATGCTTTGGATTTTTGGGAATAATATCTTTCATAAATTTATTAAACATGCTTTCTCCTCGGATAGTTATTATATAACTTGTCTTTCTATTATAATTCTTATTATATAACTGAGAATATCTTGTAGCACAAAAACCAAGCCCTTCAAATAATTTTAATAACTGTTCTGATAGATTAAAAGAAATAGTAGTGATATACAATCTTGGATATAATTTTTTATTTTTTCTTTCTAAATAAATTCCCCCATCTGTGTCAAAAATTCCTCTTATAATAGCTTTTTTTAGATTATCTCTTAATAAAATTTTTTAGGTATGCTTATGCTATGTTTTTTACCCAAAGGAAGTCCGATATTTTTTTGAAATTTATTAAATCATTATTCCCTATTTGAAACCCAATAACTCTTGTAGAAGGCATTTTTCTTATATTTACCTTTACATTGAATAATTTTTCAAATAAAGGTTTGACTCTCTTTTTATAATGTTTTTCATCGTCTTCAATATGCCCTCTAAGTTGATAAAATCCTCTCAATTTTCCTCTATGGCTTTAAATATCCTGATAAAATCCTACGAACTTGGGGATTTTCCCTTAGCTTTTTCAGGGCTCTTTTTTCCCTGTTTCTTACTGTTTGTCTTGAAACTCCGTATCTTATTCCCAGTTCTTCCAATGTGGCTGTAGCCCCGTCATTCCCGTTTAATCCAAATCTGTCTTCAAGAACTCTCGCTCCTTCTTTCGGCAGGAAGGAAAGAGCATATCTTATATCTTCTTTTAACATTTCTCTTTCAGCATCTCCTGCAGGGTTCTCTCTTTCATCTGCCACAAAACATTCCATTGTTCTGTCATTTTCACTTTCTTCAGAATCGTGTACTACTTTATCAGATAGAGACATAACTTCTCTGCTCCTATCAAGCAAAAGATAGGTTTCTTCATGAGAAATACGCTCTGCCTTTGATATTTTATCAATAACTTCCGGAGTATGCCTCCCTCCCGAATTGCAGATTGTTTCTTTTATCCTTCTGCATCTTCTTGCCTGATGGTCCGGTAATCTTATCATTCTGGCTTTTTCATTAACAGCTTTTGAGATATCTGCTCTTATCCAATTTGCCGCATAACCTGCAAATCTAGTTCCCCTGGAAATGTCAAATTTCTCAATTGCTTTCATTAAGCCGATATTTCCTTCTTCTACTAAATCTGCAAGAGGCAGACCTCTTCCGCAATATTTTTGTGCTATATGAACAACAAGTCCAAAATTAATGTAACTTAACCTGTCCAGAGCTTTTTTGTCCCCCGAATAAACTTCTCTTAATAGTTCAAATTCATCTTCCTGGCTCAAAAACCTATTTTTATCCAGAGGTCTTTTCAGGTATAAACTACCTTCTAAATTGTCCCGATAATTCATTATTTTCCAATAAAAGCCCCGTTTAAAAAGATTTTTGTCTTTTATCACCAGGCATTCGGGATTTTATTCATTACATCAACGGCAAGGATACCTGTGCTTTTAAGCACAGCGAGGAATTGCCGTCCTCAATGTTTAATTCTATTAAATGATTAG
>Ga0209541_10004801_pt1 | contig 23860 bp, 20 predicted proteins | sample RifCSPlowO2_01_FD_184027 | JGI IMG/M metagenome (GOLD analysis project Ga0209541, IMG submission 184027) | Groundwater microbial communities from Rifle, Colorado - Rifle CSP2_plank lowO2_0.1 (SPAdes) (version 2) | ecosystem: Environmental > Aquatic > Deep subsurface > Groundwater | place... | reverse complement strand
CGTTGAGGTCAAGATGGGAGATGCCTGGTACAAGCCGGAGGAAATTTCTGCCATGGTTTTGGCAAAATTGAAAGCCGACGCCGAAGCGAAGCTGGGCGAAAAAGTAGAAGAGGCGGTGATTACGGTGCCGGCTTATTTTGACGACAGTCAGCGGCAAGCCACCAAAAATGCCGGAGAAATCGCCGGTCTGAAAGTAAAAAGAATTTTAAACGAACCGACGGCGGCGGCGCTTGCTTACGGCTTGAACAGGCAAAAAAACGAGAAAATTGTTGTTTATGATTTTGGCGGCGGCACTTTTGATGTTTCCGTTTTGGAGGTCGGGGACGACACCGTGGAAGTTAAAGCCACCGGCGGCGATACGCATCTTGGCGGCGATGACTTTGACAAGCGCGTTATTGAATATCTCGTTGGTGAATATAAAAAGACCGATGGTGTGGATTTGGCCAAAGACGCGCTCGCGCTTCAGCGTTTGAAAGAAGCGGCGGAGCGCGCCAAACACGAATTGTCCGGCGCCTTTGAGACCGAAATAAACCTTCCTTACATAACTTCCGATGCCTCCGGGCCGCGGCACTTTTTGCTTAAGTTAACGCGAGCCAAGCTGGAGGAACTGGTGCGCGATTTGATTGACCGTTCCGTCCAGATTTTGGGCAAAACCGTCAAAGAGGCGGGGCTTGATGTTAGCGCCATAAATGAAATTATCCTGGTCGGCGGCCAGACGCGCATGCCGGCGATGCAGGAAGCTGTAAAGAAATATTTCGGCAAGGAGCCGCATAAAAATCTTAACCCCGACGAAGTGGTCGCGATCGGCGCCGCCGCGCAGGCGGGAATTTTACAGGGAGAAGTAAAAGACGTTTTGCTTTTGGACGTTACTCCGCTTTCACTTGGTATAGAAACTCTGGGTGGCGTAATGACCAGGATTATAGAAAAAAATACCACCGTTCCTACGGCGAAAAGCCAGGTATTTTCCACCGCGGCCGATAACCAGCCCTCGGTTGAAATACACGTTTTGCAGGGCGAAAGACCGATGGCCACCGATAACAAAACCCTCGCGCGCTTTATATTAGACGGCATTCCGCCCGCGTCCCGAGGCACTCCGCAGGTAGAAGTCACCTTTGATATTGATGCCAACGGCATTTTGAGCGTTTCCGCCAAGGACAAAGCCACCAATCGTTCCCAGTCCATCAAAATAGAAGCGTCTACCAGTCTTACCAAGGAACAGATTGAGAAACTGAAAGCCGAGGCGGCGCAGTATGCCGAGGAAGATCGCAAGAAAAAAGATTTGGCGGAGGCCAAAAATAACGCCGAGCAGCTGGTTTACGCTTCAGAAAAAGCGGTGAAAGACGCCGGTGAAAAAATTCCCGCCGAAACCAAAGACACCATCACCAAAAAAATAGAAGCGCTCAAAACGGTGAAAGACGGGCAAGACGCGAACGCCATTAAAAATGCCGCGAACGAACTTTCTGCCGAAATTCAAAAGATAGGCGCCGCCGTTTACGGCAAGAATGAACCCAAAAGTTCTTAAAACAATCGCTTTAATCGCGGCGTCGGCGTTATCCGCGATTATTTTTGCTTTTCTATTAAAGTCGGTGATTGCGTTAGTGTCGCTGTCTTCCGTCTTGCTTCTCGTTTTGGGAGGAGCTGTGTTTTTGGCAATTTTTTTGATGATGACTTTGCTTTTGGATAGCGTTTGGCCGGTTGTAGGCGCGGTGCTGTTGAACCTCGTCCTTATTGCCGTCGTCGGATCTTTCCGGCCGTCGCTGATGCTGGCCGGCGCGCTGGTCTTGGCTTTTTTGTGGATGGTTCAGGCGTATTATGGCGGGCGCTCGGAACTGAAAAACAATCTGGAAATTCATTTTTGGCAGAACGGGCGTGCTGTAATCAGCAAGGCATCTTCGGCGCTCGCTTTATTTGCCGTCGTTTTGTATTTAACAACTTTTAATTTTAATAATCCCGCGGTTATCAAGGGTTATTTTGTGGCAATGATTCAGCCCATTGAGCCAATTATGGCGACGTATTTTCCCGTTCCTGGCGTTTCTAATATCATTCAACAAGCCACCGACAAATCCGTAAATATTTTCTATGACGCCACCGTTGGGCGCTTTTTACAGCTTCCCGATATTCTGCAAAACGTTATTTTGTTTGTCGTCGGAATCATTATTTTTCTTTTTATAAAGTTTTCTCTGGCGCTGGTAAATTGGCCAGCGACTTATTTGGCCTACGGTTTATATCGGCTCTTGCTCAAGTTCGGATTTTTCAAAATTGAATTGCAAAACCGTCCCCAAAAAGTTATTGTTTTAACGTAAAATGCCCAAAGATTATTACACTATTTTAGGTGTTGATAAAACGGCCTCCGACGAGGATATTAAAAAGGCATACAGGAAGCTCGCGCATCAATACCATCCCGACAAAGCCGGCGGCAATGCCGACAGATTCAAGGAAATTAACGAGGCCTACCAAGTCCTTTCCAGCAAGGAAAAGAGGGCGCAATACGACCGATTTGGCCGGGTTTTTGACGGTTCGGCTGGCTCATCACACGGCGGGCCGTTCGGAAATTTTGAATTTGGTTTTGGTTTTGACCCCAGCAATCTGGATGATTTGGGAAGCGTCGGCGATCTCTTTGATGTATTTTTTGAGGGTCTGGGAGTTAAACGGCGCAAAAGCTACCGCCGCGGCTCCGATTTGGAAATAGTCCAAGAAATTGCGCTGGAGGAAGCTTTTCGCGGGGCGGAAAAGAAATTTAAAGTGCGGCTGTTTAGTCCGTGCGGCAGTTGCTCCGGCCTCGGCTATTTTGCGGATGCCGGCCTGACGGAATGCGCCACTTGCAGCGGGCGTGGGGAGATTAAAGAATCGCGGAGTACTTTTTTCGGAAGCTTTGCCCAGGTTCGCCCCTGTTCCAAGTGCTCCGGTAGTGGTCAGGTACCCAATAAAATTTGTTCCGATTGCCGCGGTTCCGGCCGGGTACAATCCAACAAAGAAGTTTCGGTAGAAATCGCTCCCGGAGTCAGCAACGAACAATTGATAAAGCTTTCCGGCGCCGGAGAAACGGGAGAGCGCGGAGCCGGAGCGGGGGATCTATATGTTCGGGTAAAGATTTTGCCGCACAAGATTTTTGAGCGCGAAGGCGACAACCTTTTGGTAAAAAAAGAAATCAGTCTGTTGGACGTTTTATTCGGCACGAAAATTGAAATACCTACCATCAACGGCAATAAAATTTACGTGGAAATTCCCGCTAACTTCAGCTTGAAAGAAAAACTGAAAATTCCCGGCGAGGGAATGACGCGTTTTGGCGGATTCGGCAGAGGAGATTTGTATGTTGAATGGGAAGTAAAAACGCCTAAAAAGTTTAACGCAAAAGCAAAAAAACTTTTAGACGACCTGAAGAAGGAAATTTAAGGTTTCGCAAAGTCTCATATCCGGGAGGGGCTGACAAGAACCTAGCTTTTGGAGTAAAAACTAACGCGAAAAGAAAAAGCCCCGAATGATTTTTCATAAGGGGCTTGGATATAAATGGGTAAGCTGTTTATCCCTCTGTCGTGATGTCGTCAAAAATGACGGGGATTTGTTGTTGGAATTCTTTGAGGAGAGGAACGGCGATTTCTCGCATTTGGGGATGAGCTCGCTTTGAACAGCGAAGTCTGAAGAAATGTCTCCACTCCCGCAGATTGTAGGTGATGACGATTTCGGTTTTGAGAGAATTTGGCAAAACGCTTCTTGTTTCTTGAGGGGTAGCTCCCGCTTCGATTAAGGCGTTGTAGGCATTTTCGCAAGCACTCATTGCATTCAGCCATATCTGATACTTCTGTTCGTTACCGACAAAGAAAAAAGGTTCAATAACTTGAATACCGCGCGATCTGTAGTTACAGTAGCGGGTAGATTCTTGCGAATATGAGGCAACCCGATGGCGCACAATTTCGTGCGTTACGCCCCGATCGCAGATAATTCGCACCGTGACTTTTTCATGTTCAATTACGGATTCATGGCCACTTTTAAGAATTGCCGCAATAAACTTCCTTGCAGAACCCGCAGTTATTCTATCCTCGGACTTATAACAAGTTCGGCCGTACCGTTCTAAGTTTTTCAGAATACGTTCGCCGTCAATATTATCTTCAATGACAAAGTGCGATTTCAATATTTTCATCCTTTTGCCTCCCGCGCTAATCTTGACTCGCTTTGCACAGACTACATCTAAATCAAGTAATAAATCAATGGTGCCCCCACTAGGAATCCCTACCTCTGCCTGTCGGCAGACAGGCGGCAGGCAGGTTCGGGTTTCCAGCGCCCAGGTGGTATGACGCGTCATACCACCTGGGCTGCCTTCCAACATGGGGTGCGGCTTAGTTCGAATCCCACCAAGAAAAATCAAAAACACCCCCAGTGGGTGATTTTGATTTTTGCGGTGTCTGTTTGAAAATATCCGAACGGAATTCGCTCCGACCTTGCATCGGTGAGCCTGCCTGCCGGCAGGCAGGCGCCTATGGGCTCGCCGCGAAACTTTTATTTAACCTCCTATTATAAATAAAAGACCCTGCTTTCGCGGCTCCGCCAATTCCTTTCAGAAGACTTTCTTGGGGTGAGCCCCAAACAAATGTTTTGAAAATTAAAAATTGTAAATTGAAAATTTTATCTGGTGCCCCCACTAGGAATCGAACCTAGATCAACTGCTTAAAAGGCAGCTGCTCTACCACTGAGCTATGGGGGCACTATGCCAACAATCTTTTTATCTGTTTTTATTTTTAACGAGCGAACCAATTGATGAGGCAATGCCTCATTAAAGGCAGTTGCCCTACCATTGAGCCCTGCCTCTGCCTGTCGCCTGCCTGCCGGCAGGCAGGGCAGACAGGTGCCGGCAGGCAGGTATGGGGGCTTTCCTTACATTGTAATTTAATATAAAAATGCCGGTTTGACAAATTTTGGTCATAATTTAAACTTCAACATAGTTCTTACTAGGGGCAAACGTGCGTCGCAATAAAACCAGGCGCCGGAAAGATAAAACACCGTTGCGATGGTTTGTGGCTCCGCGACCGTACAGAATTTTTTACGCGGTTACGGCAACGGATCCCAACACTCACAAGACAGCAACGAGCAACACCCACCGCGATATCAAAGCGCGATCGGCTCAAGAAGCGCTGGAAAAATTGCGCAAAAATTTAGACCTTCAATCCGAGCGAAACACAAAAGATTGGGGCGGATGTCTTTTTGAATACAGCGATTTCAAAGTGGCTCTGGTTTGTCAGCGCTGTCATGGCCGCGGCCATCTTAAGTTCAAATAAAAAACCCCCTTACCGAGAAGGGGGTTTAAAAATCTTTGAAAGGTCTCCGATGGTTCCAAAAACCAGCAGGAAACCTATGAATGCCAGTCCGACCATCTGCAGAACGAAAACCGTCTTTTTCAGCCGCTCCTTGCTCATTATTTTTTCCAAAACGGAAGTCATCATATGACCGCCGTCAAAAGGCGGAAGCGGCAACAAATTAAACATTGCCACGGCCAGATTCAACAGTGCCAGGGTAATAAAATACGGAAATTGACTCCCGGCCATCATCTGTCCGATACCGATAGGTCCGGACACGGCTTCGGAAGGCGCCACCGCGCCCGACGTGAGCATACTGATGGTCAGCGGCCAGCCGGCCAGCCAAATATAGAAAGAAACCCCGATTGCCTTGGATACGGCAACGCCGTATGCAATCAAAATCAGAATTGCCACGATAACGTTGCTAAGCATGCCGGCGACATACACAAAATTTCTTTTCCAGAAAGATTTGCGGGCAAGGTCATTTTCGTCCAGCATAACGTACGCGCCGATGACAAACGGGGTGATGACAAGTTCGTTCAGCTTGGGCACGTTTCTGATTTTTAGTCCCGGTCCGATACCTATGCTGAAACGTTGGACCTTGATGCCGCAAAGCATTGCCGCAATCGCGTGGCCGAGCTCATGAACTGCAAGAATTATTCCGAAGCCAAACGCGATTTTCAAAATCGCAATTGCCACAGACTCCATCGTGCGCCTCTTTTCAAAAAACTATGAGGTATAGTATAATGAAAATCACTTTTCCGCAAGCAATTGTCATTCATGAACCCGTCCGGTAAAAACAACCTTAAATTCTTTTTGATAATAGTTTCGGCGGTTACGGCCGGTCTTTTGGTTTTTCAGGTTTTTGGAAAAAGTTTTTTGCCTTGGCGCTTGGGTTTGGATTTAGTAGGCGGAAGTTATCTTGTTTATGAGGCCGATATGAAGGATGTTGCCCAAACCGACCGCGCTTCGGTGCTCAACGGCTTGCGCGATGTGATGGAGAGGCGTGTAAATGTTTTTGGCGTCAGCGAGCCGCGGGTGACGACCGCCAAAGTCGGCGAATCCCACCAGTTGATAGTGGAGCTTGCCGGCATTCAAGATGTTGAGGAGGCCATAAAACAGATTGGGCGGACGGCGCTTTTGGATTTCCGCGAAGTTGACCAAACCGGAGAAGGGGTAGATGCCAAACTTAACTTCCGGCCCACCCAGCTCACCGGGCGTTATTTGCAAAAATCCGAAGTCAGTTCCGATCGCAACACCAATGAGCCGCTGATTACCGTTCAGTTCAATTCCGAAGGAGCGAAAATATTTGAGGAATTAACCAAGCTGAATGTCGGAAAGCCGCTGGCTATTTTTTTGGATAATGAGCTAATTTCCATGCCGACTGTTCAAGAGGTTATTAGCGGCGGCAATGCGCAGATTACCGGCCAGTTTACGTTTCAAGAAGTTCAACGGCTGGTTAGCCTGTTTAATGCCGGAGCCTTACCGGCTCCGCTCTCGCTCATAAGCCGCCAAACCGTTGGCGCTTCATTGGGTCTGGACTCGCTTAATAAGGCGATAACAGCCGGTGCCATTGGAACTTTGGCTATTATACTCTTCCTGATTTTGTATTACGGGCGGTTGGGTTTTGTGGCGGCGTTGGCGCTTATTTTCTATATAGTATACGCGCTGGCCATCTTTAAGATATTTGGCATTACCATGACACTGGCCGGCGTCGCGGGTTTTATTTTGTCAATCGGTATGGCGGTTGACGCTAACATTTTGATTTTCGCCCGTACCAAAGAGGAAAGCGCTAAGGGGGTTTCACGCGCCGCCGCGCTTGAAGAAGGTTTCCGCCGCGCCTGGCCCTCCATTCGCGATTCAAACATTTCCACGATGCTAACCACCACCATTCTTTATTACCTTACTTCCAGTTTCGTTCGGGGGTTTGCCCTTACGCTGTTTCTTGGCGTGCTATTGAGTATGTTCAGTGCGATCACCGTTAGTCGGGTGATTCTTCGCGCATTCATCAAAAATAATACCAACAATAACACCAACTATGTTGCCAATCATTAAAAATAAATTTATTTTTCTAACGCTTTCTGGAGTTCTGGTTTTGGCGAGTATAGTTGCCATTTGGCAATTTGGCCTGACACCCGGAATTGATTTTGCCGGAGGTGTTTCCTGGCAGTTACAATTTGCTTCTGCTCCGGACCGCGCGGAGCTGCAAAATTTTTTCCCGGAAGGGCTTATTACGCCGGGGGATAACGGCGATATTATGATTCGCCTCAAAAATTTAACTGACCAAGAAAAAGCGCAGAAATTGACCGAGCTCTCCGCAAAATTCGGCGCCGTGGAAGAATTGCAATTTCAAAACATCGGGCCGGCAGTCGGCAACGATTTGAGAAGGAAAGCGATTTGGGCGTTTGCATTAGTGCTGGTCACCATTTCGTTGTATGTCGCGTTTGCTTTCCGCAAGGTTTCCCAGCCGGTAAGTTCTTGGAAGTACGGCGTGATTACCTTGGTTACTTTGTTTCATGACACGCTGATACCGGCGGGAATGTTCGCCGTTTTAGGGTATCTTTTCCACGTCGAAGTGGACACGAATTTTATAGTAGCTATTTTGGTGGTAATGGGATTTTCTGTGCACGATACAATTGTGGTTTTTGACCGCATCAGAGAAAATCTTAGAATTGAGGGCGGGGTACGGGCCGATTTCAACCAGTTGGTTAATAAAAGCGTTAATCAAACGCTAGCCCGATCGGTGAATACCTCGCTAACATTGGTGTTAACTTTGCTGGCGCTCTATTTCCTCGGCCCCATAACACTTCAATACTTCATTTTAACCATTTTGGTCGGAACAGTAGTGGGTACGTATTCATCCATCTTTGTCGCCAGCCCCCTGTTGACACTTTGGCGCTAATTGTGGTAATATACCAAGCAATATGATTGATGGCGCAAAAATAAACGGTTTAATAAAAATCTGTTTGACCAGTCTTTCCGACCGCCAAAAAGAAATTTTAGAGGGTCGTTATGGAATTTCCGGATTGCCAATGCTAACTTTGGCGGAGCTCGGCAATAAATATGGCCTGACCCGCGAACGGATTCGCCAAATTGAAGCCTTGGGTATAAAGGGAGCCAAGGACAGTGCCTCCGGCAATGGTTTTGGCGATTTTATAAAGACCGTTTCTCTACAGTTAAAAAATTCCGGTGGAATAAAGCGTGAGGACTTGCTGGTGGAAAATCTGGGCGGCGCCGCGCGATCTAATCAAGTAAAGTTTTTATTGGAAATGTCCAAGCGTTTTCATTATTCCAAGGACAGCGCCAACTTCTACCCCTACTGGTATCTTAGTGAAGCCAATCAGAAAAATGCAATGAGTTTTGTGAGCTATGTGCTGAAAAATTCCGAACAGGGAAACTTTGCGGCAGTTTTTGACACGGCTGCCAAGAAATTCGGCCTTGCCGATACCGTTGCCAGCAATTATGCTTCAGTTTCAAAAAGAATCGCCCAAAATGTTTTTGGCGAGTTCGGCTTGTCCAGTCGGCCGGAAATTAATCCGAAAACGGCTCGTGATTGGGCTTATTTGGTTTTGAAAAAGGAAAAGCGGCCGCTTCACTTTAACGAAATCGCTTCACTGGTCAGTAATTTACGTCAAAAAGAAGCTCATGCGCCGACTATCCACAACGAGCTAATAAAAGACGAGAGGTTTGTTCTGGTCGGGAAGGGAACTTATACCTTGGGCGAGTTCGGCGTTGTGCCGGGCACTGCCAAAGAAATTATCGGCCACTTTCTGAAAAAACACGGGCCGATGAAATCAAACGATATTGTGAAGACGGTTTTGAAACAGCGGCTTTTTAAGGAAAATACCATTTTAATAAACCTTCAGAATCGCAAGAACTTTAAACGATTAGGTGACGGCCGTTATACGACTCTGGTATAATTTACTTAGTGATCTTAGAAGCTCTTTCCGCAATCGTTAACAACATAATCGCAGTTTTTGCCCTCACTTGGTGGGTGGTTTTGCCTTTGGCTCTTGGTTTTGTTTTTTGGAAATTCTGGGTTTACCACGTTTACATTGGTTATCTTAGAAGTATTAAGTGGACGCTGTTGGAAATTAAGATTCCGGCGGTCATTGAAAAGACTCCTAAGGCGATGGAGCAGGTTTTTGCTGCCGTTTACAGTATTTACTCATTCGGTCTCCGTTTTTCTCAAAAATACATAGAAGGCCATTTGAGAGAGGACTGGATCTCTTTTGAGTTGGTGGGGTTTGCCGGTGGCGTACATTTTTATATTCGCACCCCGGAAGGGTACCGTAACTTGATAGAGGCGTCGGTTTATGCCCAATATCCCGATACCGAAATCCACGAAGCGGAGGACTACAAGAAGTTGATGCCGCAGACCCTGCCCAATAAAGTTTATGATGTTTGGGGGACGGACTACCATCTTTCAAGGGAGGATGCTTATCCGATACAGACCTACCACTACTTTGAGGAAGCGCAAAAAGAAAAACGTCTGGATCCGATTGCGGCGCTTACCGAGGCAATGTCCAAGTTAAAAAATGACGAAGCCATCTGGATTCAAATTTTAGTGAGTCCGACGGGCGACGAATGGAAAAAGGAGGGGGAGGCGTTGCGCGACAAATTAATCGGCCGCAAAAAACCAGCGTCCAAGGGATTCGCCGACAGAGTCTGGGAATTTTTCCGCAATTTTAGCATTGCCACCATTGAACATCCGGTCTGGTCCGGCGATGAAAAACCGAGAGAAGGCCCCAACCCGCTTTTGTTGCTGACGCAGGGCGAGAGGGACGTGGTTGAGGCGATTGAGAAAAAAATCAGCCGGCTTGGATTCAAAACCAACATCCGGTTTTTGTACATTGACCGGCGAGACAGTTTTACCCGTTCAAACATTGGAGCGGTTATGTCGTCCTTCCAGCAATACTCAACTTTAAATCTCAATAGTCTGCGCCCTAACGTGGATACGTTTACCGTCATTCGCGGTAACATCAAGCTTTTTAAAGACCGCCGGCTTTGGTTCCGCAAACGGCGAATATGGGAAAGCTACCGTCGCATGTTTTGGCCTAAAAAAGTTTCGGTACTCAACGTTGAGGAGTTGGCGACCATTTTTCACTTCCCGAGCATAGTCGTGGAGGCGCCTCTGTTGCGGCGATTGGGAGCGAAGAAGGGCGAGCCGCCCGCCGGCTTACCGGTAGAATAATAAGCAAACATGGAACATATCAATTTTTTCGGAATAGTTAATTTCCGAGGGCAGACTAAAAAATTTGGCATTAAAACCGACGATCGCCGCCGGCATATGTATGTTGTCGGCAAAACCGGCATGGGCAAAACAACTATGCTGGAAAATATGATTATTTCCGACATCCGGGCTGGCAACGGCGTGGCTGTTGTGGATCCGCACGGAGATTTGGCCGAGAAGATACTGGATTTCGTTCCGAAGGAGCGAATCAAAGATGTTGTTTATTTTAATCCTTCCGACATAGAGTTTCCGATTGCCTTCAACCCGTTGGAAAAAGTTACCAACGAATTTCGGCATCTTGTGGCCTCGGGTATTATGGGCGTCTTTAAAAAGATTTGGCCAGATGTTTGGTCGGCTCGTATGGAATACATTCTGAATAATGCGTTGCTCACATTACTGGAGTTTCCAGAATCAACAATTTTGGGCGTGATGCGGCTTTTATCTGATAAAGATTATAGAAAAAAACTGGTGGACCAGCTCCAGGACCCGGTCATTAAGAGTTTCTGGGTAAATGAGTTTGCCCGTTACGCGCAGAAATTTGAGACCGAGGCAACAGCGGCTATACAAAACAAAATTGGCCAATTCGTTGCGAATCCTTTAGTGCGCAACATCTTGGGCCAGCCGCGTTCGGCTTTAAATCTACGCAAGGCGATGGACGACAAAAAGATACTGATTTTCAACCTTTCCAAAGGGAAAATCGGCGAAGACAATTCCGCCCTGCTGGGTTCTTTGGTGATTACCAAGCTTCAGTTGGCGGCTATGTCTCGCGTGGATATCCCAGAGTCGGAACGCAAAGACTTCTATCTTTACGTAGATGAGTTTCAAAACTTTGCCACGGATTCCTTCGCGAATATTTTGTCCGAAGCCAGAAAATACAAGTTGTGCCTGATTTTGGCGCACCAGTATATTCGCCAATTGACCCACGACTTGAATACCAAGGTTCGTGACGCCGTTTTTGGCAATGTTGGCACTATTGTCTCTTTCAGGGTAGGGGCTGAAGACGCTGAATTTTTAGAGAAAGAGTTAACCCCGGAGTTTTTGGCAACCGATATTGTCAACCTTCCTAAGGCTGGCGCTTACGTGAAGCTGATGATTGACGGTGTGGCTTCGCGCCCATTTTCCGCCAACGGCATCGGGCCGGCAACGCCGCCGAAAGAGTCTTATCGCGAGGAAATTATCCAGCACAGCCGCAGCAAATACAGCACGCCGTTGGAAGAAGTTTCCAAAAAAATTGCCAGCGAATGGGCAATAAAACCTCCGGAACCGCAGTTTGATATATCTCGTCCTTCCTACAACAGACCAAGACCTACCTTTACTCAAAACTATGGCGAAGCCAGGTCGGCAGAACGTCCCGCAGAACGGCCCATAGAAAAGCCCGTAGAGCCGCCGTTGCGAGTATCTCTGCCACCGCGTCCGCCGCGGCAAGAAAAGCCCTACCCTCGTCAGGATTTTAGCGCGGCAAAGCCCAAGCCAGCCGTAAATATAGATGAACTACGTCAGGCTCTGGACGAGTCCCTCAAAAAGAACCAAAAATAATCCGCCAGCCGGCGGATTATTCCTTTGATTTTTCTATCCTCTCCGCGTATTCGCCAGTTTCGGTATTAACTCTGATGATATCGCCGGCATTTACAAACAGAGGCACGTTAACGGTGGCGCCGGTTTCTAAAATGGCAACCTTAGTCCCACCCGTGGCGGTGTCGCCTTTGACGCCCGGCGGCGCCTCCTTAACTTTCAGCTCCATTTTAATCGGGGGTTTAATGCCCATTATCTGATCGCCGAATTTAAGAGCCATAACCAAAGTATTTGCTTTGATGAACATTCCGGCTGGACCCACCTGTTCTTGGGTCATAAAAAACCTTTTGCTCGGGTCATCTTTTTTGCAAAACCAAAACTGGCCCTTGTTGTTATAGAGATATTTAATATCCTCTTTTTGTATATCCGCCTCTTCAAAACTTTCGTTTTGGTGGAAGGCGCGTTCCACGATTTTGCCGGTGATAAGATTTTTAATCTTTGTTTTGGCAACCGGTTTTCTTTGCTGCATCCGCAGGAATTCATATTCCATCACCTCATGCGGCTGGCCATCCAGCACAAAAATCGTACCCTTTTTTAATTCGTTGTATGACAACATATGAGTGATAGCGAACCTGCCTGCTGGCAGGTATATACAAAATAATGCGAATCGGGGAAAAAATCAAAGCCGCTTTTTATTTTCCAAAATTTATATTAAAATATGGCCATGAAAATTAAGCGGGTATTTGTAGGGATGTCCGGAGGGGTAGACTCTTCCGTCGCCGCGGCATTGCTCAACAAACAGGGTTATGAGGTAATCGGCGTCCACTTGAAGTGCTACAACGTGGATGGCTGTGCCGCTCAAGATGCCGAAGACGCGCGCCGCGTCGCTGAAACCATCGGCATACCTTTTTATACTTTTGATTTTGAAAAGGAATACAAGGAGAAGGTAGTTGAGTATATGATTGGCGGCTACAAAAAGGGGATTACGCCGAATCCCGATGTGATGTGCAACAAGGAAATAAAATTCGGCCTGTTTTACGAAAAAGCAATGGAACTGGGCGCTGATTTTGTGGCCACGGGCCATTACGTATTGAAAATTGAAAATTCCTGCCTGCCGGTAGGCATGGGTAAATTGAAAATTGCGCGCGATCGCGCGAAGGACCAGTCCTATTTTTTGTGGACTTTGCGGTCCGAACAATTAGCGCACTGCCTTTTTCCAATCGGCGAATATACGAAGCCCCAAGTCCGAAAACTGGCGGCGAGATTTGGCTTGCATAATGCGCAGAAAAAGGACTCGCAGGGCATTTGTTTTCTCGGCCAAGTTTCTCTGCCGGATTTTTTAAAAAAGTACATCAAGCCAAAAAAAGGCGCGATTTTGGATATTCACGGCAACGAAATCGGCGAACACCACGGCGCCCATCTTTACACAATTGGCCAGCGGCACTTGGGAATAAAGAATCAAGAATTAGGAGTTAAGAATAAACCCAATCAAAAACCGTTTTACGTTGCGGACAAAGACGTTAAAAAAAACGTAATTGTTATTGCCGAAGGCGACAAACACCCGGCATTATACAAAAAAGAAGTCGCGCTTACCAATATTAATTTTTTAATGCCTCCCGTCGCGAACCATAATAGTGCTTTGACGCGTCAAAGCACTATTCCTGTATTTGCCCGCGTCCGTTATCGCCAACCATTAGCAAAGGCAAAATTAAAAATGAAAAATAAAAAAATTTCGCTGGAATTTAACAAGCCCGTGAAATTCGTTGCCGCTGGCCAATCAGTGGTCTTCTACAACAAAAAAGGTGTGATGCTAGGCGGGGGGGTAATAAAATCCGCAAAATAATGAAAATTCGCGACATTTTCTTTTGGGTTGTCTGTTTCTTTTTGGTGGGCGTTTTGGTGGCGAGCGCCGCGCACAATTTTACGCAGGCGTATTTAATCAGTATTTTGATAATCGCGCTTTTGGTCGCTATGCTTTTTGCCGCGACCCATTTTTTGCTTTTGCCACTACCCCGCGGGGTAGTGGCAATTAGTTTGGCGATGTTTTTGGGCGCGGGATACTTTTTTACTTTTAATTATTTCCAGCAGGACCCCGCGATCATTTTTGACAAGAAAGTGGAAATCACCGGAACTATTACCGAGGCCGAGCAGAGATTAAATAGTCAGGTTTTGCGGATTGATAATATCCAATTCACAACTTCGCGTTACCCGGAATTCAGGTACGGCGACAAAATTAAAGTGCTTGGAATAATAACAAGGCCGGAGGGAGAATTTGCCGATTACTACCAAAAGGAGGGTATTTTGGGATTGATTGGTTTTCCAAAAGCAGAGCTGCTATCCCACGAGACAGCGCCATCAATAAAAGGAACGCTTTTTAAAATTAAAGATTATTTTATTGGCAGTTTTAAAAAAGTTTTGCCATTTGAGCAAGCCGCCTTTCTTTCTGGATTGACGCTTGGCGATACTTCGGAATTTAGCGACGAGTTTAAAGAAAAATTGCGCTTGACCGGAACAACCCACCTAGTGGCGCTGTCCGGCTATAACATATCCATTATTATCCGCTATGTCGGCGGTTTTTTTGCCTTGTGGTGGGTGACTAAGAAATGGAGATTGCCCCTTAGTATTCTTGTCGTGATTGGATTTGTGGTAATGACCGGAGCCGAGCCGTCTGTGGTTCGCGCGGCGATCATGGCGATGATTCTTATCTTAGCGGATCGAGTTGGTCGAGTAGCTTACATTCCAAACGTAATGGCCACAGCCGCCCTTGCCATGACGCTAATCAATCCAAAGATACTTGCATTTGACATCGGTTTTCAACTTTCCTTCGTGGCGCTCGTCGGGCTTATTTATCTGGAGCCTTGGCTTCGTAAAAAATTTAAGGTCAAAAACGAGCCAGGATTTTTTAGCTGGCGTTCTAATTTTTGGACCACCACCTCCGCTCAACTTGCCGTTTTGCCGATTATTATTTATCACTTTGGTTTTATTTCCCCGGTGTCTATTTTAACTAACGTGCTACTATTGGAATTTATCCCGATAACAATGGGGCTTGGCTTCTTCATCGGGTTTGCAGCTATCGTTGGTTATTGGTTTTCTTGGGTCATCGCTTTGCCTGTCCAAGTATTTCTAGGATATGAATTGACAATCATCGGCATTTTCTCCAAAATTCTTAGCATATTAATGTGATTCTGCCTGGTATGACGCGTCATACCACCGGGAAAGAAGAAGTTACCATGACAACAAACCACCACAGCGATTTTCAGAAAAAACACAGAACCGAGTGGCAAGATTTTTTGTGGGGCAGATTTTTAGACCAGTTTTCCGGGGTAAAATCCAAAGGGGCAGTAAATGCTATTTTTACTAATTACGAAAAGCGACTAATTGCCAGGCGTCTGGCGGCGTTGGCTTTGATTAAGAAGGGAGTCGGCGCAAGAGAAATAGGTCGGCAACTATGGCTGTCTCGCAATACAATCAGTGCTCTTAGAAAAAATCTTTTAGGTTCACCGAAATCCTATAGAAGCCAAAGATCTTTAAAAGGAAAAAGGCGCGACGATAATCGATTGGCTAAATTTACAGGGTATTCGTGGCTAGACGATTTATTTAAAGACATAGATCTTTGGGAATTAATTAAAAACCCTCCTCGGCCCAGAGGTATTGGACTGAAAAAGCGCTGGTATGACGCGTCATACCAGCGAAAAGGGACGATTTAAGTTGGGAAGATGAACAAATTTTCTAATAAAAGGTTTTTGTACTCAGCGCTTTTGGTTTTAATTGCGGCGAACGGATTTATTTGGCAGGCGATTTTGTTTGGCAGCGGGACGGAGAATTTAGGGCTTTATTTTCTTGATGTCGGGCAAGGGGACAGCGAGCTTATTAATTTTCCGGGGGATGTTCAGGTTTTGATTGATGGCGGGCCAAACACAAAAGTTTTGGAGGGCCTCGCGCGAGCATTGCCGGCACAAGATCGCTACATTGATTTGGTGGTTGTGAGCCATCCGCAACTGGATCATTTCGGCGGCCTGATTGACGTTTTAGAAAGCTACAAAGTTGGGGCGGTAATTGAAAATGGCCGCAAGGGCACTACCGCCGCATATGCTGATTTTGAAAAAACGCTTCAAGAAAACGGGGTCAGGCGCATCATCCTGACGGAGGGAGATAAAATAAAATACGAGGATGCAACTTTGAGCGTTCTTTCCCCGAACCGAAAAAATTTGGCAAGCAAAGAGTTAAACGATTCCGTTTTGGTGATGATGTTGGAAAAATCGGGATTGCGCGCCCTCTACACCGGCGACATCGGCAAAGATATTGAGGACGAGCTTTTGAAAAAATACGACCTTTCGGCGCAAGTATTGAAAGTTGGACATCACGGTTCGCGATTTTCCAGCTCTCCGGAATTTTTAAAGGCAGTGAACCCCGTAATTTCTGTGATTGAAGTTGGAAAAAACACCTATGGCCACCCGACTCCCGCGGCGTTGGGCCGCCTTGCTGATGTCGGCACGCAAATATTCCGAACCGACCGTGACCGCACCATATTGGTGGATTTTGACGGTGATAAACTGCGTGTTTATTTGAAAAAATTGTGGTAATATTTTAGACATGCGAACTCTCATAGCCGATACGTTAAAAAATGAAGGCAAGGAGGTTGAATTGATGGGTTGGGTAGCCGTGCGGCGCGACCACGGCAAAATTATTTTTATTGACTTAAGGGACCGAAGCGGTATCGCTCAAGTGGTTTTTGCGGACAAAAATTTGCACGCCACTGCCGACAAACTAAGGCCCGAATGGGTAGTAAAAATTACCGGCAAGGTTGCAAAGCGTCCTGAAAATATGGTCAATCCGGATTTGATGACCGGCAAAATTGAGATTCAGGCAACAGGACTGGAAGTTTTAATGGAGGCGCAAACGCCGCCGATTGACGTAAACAGCAACGGCCATGAAATCGGCGAGGAAATTCGCATGAAGTTCCGTTATTTGGATTTGCGCCGGCCCAGGATGCAAAACAATTTGCGGATGCGCAGTAAAACGCTCCAATTTATTAACAACTACTTCAAAGAGCACGATTTTGTTGAAATAGAAACGCCGATTTTGGGCAAATCCACGCCCGAAGGCGCGCGTGACTATTTGGTGCCGTCTCGTTTGTATCCCGGCAAATTTTACGCCCTGCCGCAAGCTCCACAGCAATATAAACAGCTTCTAATGGTGGCCGGTCTGGAGCGTTATTTCCAGGTGGCGCGCTGTTTTCGCGATGAGGACACGCGGGGCGACCGCCAGCCGGAATTCACCCAAATTGACTTGGAAATGAGCTTTGTAAAACGCGACGATGTTATGGAATTTTTGGAAGGCGCGATGGTGGACCTTGTCAAAAGCACCTGGCCTCATAAAAAAATTACGGCCGTCCCTTTTCCGCACATCAGCTATAAAGAAGCGATGGAAAGGTATAAATCGGACAAACCCGATTTGCGCAAGGACAAAAATGATCCCGACGAACTTGCTTTTGCGTGGATTGTAGACTTTCCGTTTTATGAGTACAGCGAAAAAGATAAAAAATGGGATTTTGGCCATAATCCATTTAGTATGCCGCACAACGAATCGTTGCCGGATGGCGGCAAAGAGTTGGGGGGCATTACCGCTATGCAGTACGACCTTGCGCTCAACGGCTTTGAGATTGCCGGAGGCAGTATTCGCAACCACAAACCAGAACTGTTAAAAAAGGCTTTTCAGCTTCTCGGCTACAAAGACAACGTGATTATGGAAAAATTCGGGCATATGATTGAGGCTTTTTCTTACGGCGTGCCGCCGCATGGCGGGGTGGCTATCGGGTTTGATAGATTAATGATGATTCTTCTGAATGAACCCAACATCCGCGAAACCATTGCCTTTGTTAAAACAGGGGACGGCCGCGATTTGATGAGTAACGCTCCTTCCGACGTAGATGAAAGGCAGTTGAGCGAACTTCATATTAAAATTACTAAATAACTTGCCTCATCCAAAAGAAGGAAGAACACTGGTCTTAATAAAACCCGATGCCTTGCAGCGAAATCTTTTTGGCGAGATTGTTCATCGTTTTGAAAGGAAGGGTTTGAAGATAATTGGAATGAAAATGGTTCGGCTGGACGATGTTTTGCTGAAAAAGCATTACGGTAAATATGCCGACAAGCCGTTTTTTGGAAATCTTTCAAAATTTATGTCATCCGCGCCGGTAATCGCAATGGTGCTGTCCGGCATCAAGGCCGTTTCGGCAGTGCGTTTTATCGTCGGTTCAACAAAGGGATACGAGGCGGACGTCGGAACCATTCGCGGGGATTTTTCTCTAAGTATGCAGGCGAATTTGGTCCATGCTTCCGATCCGGCCGAAGACCCGGAAGCTGAAATTAACAGATTTTTCAACCCCGAAGAACTTTTTGACTACAAAAAAATAGATTTTGAGTTTATCTACAGCGAAGACGAGCGGGATGTGCTATAATAAAGATGTCCCGCCTTTAGATTCCTGAATACTTTTTTATCGGGAGGGCGAATCGCCTCCCGCCTTGGCGGAAAGGCTGAGCCCACCCACCTGGATTTTACCGGGTCTATCTAAAACGGGACACCTGCAATTAAAATCCCCTCCGATGTACATCGGAGGGGATTAAGTTTTCCGCGCTGTTCACGCCTGCTAGCAGCTGTGGCAGCCAGCTGCCGAATTGTCCGGCGGCGAGGAATCCGGGTCGTGGCTTTGCTTTGGCTTGAGTTCCCTCAAGGCCTTAAAAATGCGGTAGGCCAACATAGCGCCGTTAAGCGCACGATGCGGAAGCGGTTCTGGTTCTAACCTCAGGAACGCTGCCAAATTTTTCAGACTAAACGAATCCAGTTCGTATCCCTTTGATTCGGTAATGGAACGAGCAGTTTCCAGGGTGTCAATGATCGGCCCCCCCAGCTCTAGGGTTAGTTCTTCTCTTGCAAAAGCAATTTCCAAAAATCCCCAATCCAGCATTGCATTGTGAGCCGCAAACGTCGCCCCCGCCGTAAGTCCGTTGTAGGCCTTAAGCGCATCACGCAATTCCCTGGCATGCCGCCAGTCGTTCTCGTTGTAGCCATTGACCATTGCGGCTTTCGGCTCAATGCGATGCGGATAATTAATCTTCACTTTGGCGTTCCACGTCGTAATAATTTTGAGTGTTTTGTAATCGGCCACAACCAGGCCAATTTCGCAGATTTCTGACCAGGGGACCAAGTCTCCCACGATGGGATTCAAAAGCTTGAATTTCTCCAAACCCGTGGTTTCCAAATCGGTGAACGCGATGCGTCCTCTTAAAAACATCAAACCTCCTCCTAAAAAGAACCGCTACCCAGTGTAATCTAAGGGTGTAATTTTTTCAACAGGCGTTTAACCCACGCCTCCGCCGCGCCTTCATGGCCGCGGACGATAATCAAAGACGTGCTCGTATCCTTGGCAAGCTCCTCGGCGACGCTGCCAATTTTAAAATGCGCCAAAAACCGGGGGATGGCCGCCCCGATAATTACCAAATCATGCCCTTTGTCTTTCATTTCTTGCGAAATCGTACCGGTCACAGACCTGCCGGTCACAAAATTAATTTCGTCAAAATCTTTTTTCTTCAATTTTAATCCTTTTAAAAGTTCTGTCGGGTCGGGTTTGAAATAAGAGGGAATTTCCTGGCTTACCACGCCAAAAAGCTCCATTTTCGGCTTGTAATAATCCCTCAATCCGCCGGAAATTTCCCCAACCAGCTCCAAGTACGGACCCTTGCCGGAAGGGTGAACGGCTACCATAACGGATTTGAATGGTTTTGCGTCCTGTATTACCAGGAGATCGCACTTGGATTCCCGCAAAATCCTATCAATTTTGCTTGATAAAATAACCCCCGTGGTCTGGACATAACCATACCAGTTCAGAATAAGAAGATCGCAGTCCTCTTGCTTGACTACATCAAGAATTACATCAACAACATCGCGGCCGATCAAAATAAAACTGTGAAAATTAATGTTTTTTATTCCCGGCCCCGTTTTAATGTTGTATTCGTTAACCCATTGCTGGAGTTGGTCAAAAAGTTTTCTCTCCTGTTCAAGAACGTCCGGTTTAATCATTGACTGGTTCAGCGGCAGGGCGGGCGGTATCTCATGAACGCGAATAATTACCAATTCGCCGTCGTATTTGCTCGTGAGAGCAAAAGCGACCTCGCTCAAATTTTTAATTTCTTCTTGAGAAAGATTGGGAGCGAGCGGCAACAAAATACGTTTGCCGGTTTTGGGTCCGATTCTGGCGGCCTGTTCGTAGACAATTCCGGTTTCAAAACTTTCTCGGCTTTGAGTTTTAGCATACGCGAAGTAATTAATAAAACCGAGCAGAAGCCAAAACAAGGATACAATCCAGGCGTTGATGTTTATCTGCAGCATCGTGAATGCAAGTATGGTGTATGCGCCGATTGCAATCAGCGGCAGTATTGGAAATAGGGGCACTTTATAAGCCCATTTGGTGTCCGGCCATTTGTAGTGGATATTTATACCCGCAAGATTTAACTGCAAAAAAAGCAGAATGAAAAGTAAACTTGCCAGAGCGGCAACGTCTAAAAGCGGCAGGAAAATTACCATCAAGGAAATTAAGATTGAAGACACGATAACCGCGATGTGAGGAGATAGATTTTTCAGATGAATGTTGGCAAGCCGCGACCAAACATTTTTATCCCTGGCAAGCGCGAAGGCCACGCGACTGCAGGAATAAATAGTGGCATTAAGAGCGCCCAAATTGGCAAGTAGTCCGCCAATAAGCATAAAGAAAGTGCCAAAGGGCATAAAACCGGCCGCCGCTTTGACTATCGCTCCCTCGCCCCACTTACCTAAAACATCGCTAACCAACCCACCATCCCTAGTTGCGCCGGTAACAACCAACGAAATTAAGATGTACAGGGCGCTAATTATTGCCCAGGACCAAAATAGCCCGTGCTTTAAAGCTCTTTTAGGGTCCTTAGTTTCTTCGCCGGCTTGCACCTGAATCTCCGATCCCTCAAAAGCGATGTAAAACAGGGCGGTAGCGCCCAAGATGCCCAAGAATCCATGCGGCAAAAGCGGCGTGTATTGAGCAAAAGATTGCGCCGGTTCGCTGAAGATTTTAAAAAGTCCGGAAAATATAAAAAGAAGCAAAATACCGATTAAGGTTCCGCCAACAAGATTTCCGGCGCGTAAGCTTGACTTAGCTCCCTTCCAATTTATGTACCCAAAAATTATGACGACAGCCGCCCCAACGACTTTCTCTACTGATAACAGATTTATCTCTAATCCGACTTGCCCTCCTAAAAATCTGAATGTTTCAAAAGCATAGTAACCGAAGCTAAGGGCGTACAACCCCGCCGCCGCTCCGTGGGCAAACCAAGAAAGCCAGCCGGCTAAAAATCCCTGAAATTCACCCAGCCCCTTACGCACCCAAAGATAGCCGCCTCCAGCCTCCGGAAAAGTAGTGCCAAGCGCGATATACATCTGAAGGTTCAGGAATGCCAGAACCGCACCCAGGAGCATTGAGAGGAATAAGCCGGGCCCTGCCAATCCGGCTGCCGGACCGAGCAGCGTAAAAACACCGCCGCCCAAAAGCGCCCCCACACCCAACAAAATAATTGATCCCAGGCCCAATGTCCGACCCAATTTAACTTCTTGCTGACCTTCCATTTTTAACAAAAAAATGGTCTAATTAAGACCAATACCTAGTATACCATGACTTCTAATATCAGAAATTTTGTCATAACTGCCCACATTGATCACGGAAAATCCACTCTGGCAGACCGATTACTGGAAATCACTGGCACCGTAGAGAAAAGGTTGATGAAACCGCAATTTTTGGACCAACTAGACTTGGAGCGCGAGCGGGGGATTACCATAAAAATGGCTCCGGTTAGAATGAGCTATGCCCTAAACGCTGTACCTTATACCCTTAATCTGATTGATACTCCTGGGCATGCCGATTTTGCTTATGAGGTTTCGCGAGCGCTTGCCGCCGTTGAGGGCGCGGTGCTTTTAGTAGACGCAACACAGGGCATCCAGGCGCAAACACTGGCCAATTATGAAAGCGCGCGCAAGGCGGGGTTAAAAATTATCGGAGCAGTAAATAAAATTGACGTTGCCCAGCCGGACCAGATACAGAACGCAGTGATGGACTTGGCGGATTTAATTGGCGCGGGTACGGAAGAGATTTTGAAAGTTTCCGGAAAAACAGGCGAGGGCGCGGAAAAACTTTTGGCGGCGATTATTGAGAAAGTCCCTCCGCCAAAAGTAATTCCCAATTCTAATTTCGGAAGGGGTTTGATTTTTGATTCATTTTACGATGAACACAAAGGCGTTGTGGCCCACATCAGAGTTGTTGATGGAAAATTCTCAATAAACCAAGATGTTTGCCTTCTTGCCACCAAAACCACGACTAAAGCCAAAGAAATAGGCTTTTTTTTGCCGCAACTTCGCCCATCAACGGAACTTAATACCGGTGAAATCGGCTATGTCGCCACTGGCCTGAAGGATCCCGGCAAATTGAAAATCGGCGATACAATAATTGGAAATTGGAAATTGGAAATTGGAAATTGCGAATCGCTGCCGGGCTACGCGGAACCGCGGCCCGTGGTTTTCGTTTCGTTTTATCCGGAAGAAGGCGACCAGTACGACGAATTAAAACAGGCATTGGGAAAATTGCGGCTCACCGACGCCTCGTTAGTCATTGAACCAGATGCCAGTGAAGTGCTCGGCCGCGGATTCAAGGGAGGATTTTTGGGCCGGCTTCATTTTGAAATAGCAGCCGAGCGTTTGGCGCGCGAGTTTGAAATTGAGACCGTCCATAGTTTTCCGTCCGTAGCATACAAGGTAGACGGAAAGTTAATTACCAACCCAAAAGATTTCCCAAACGATTACAAAGTGGCCGAAGAGCCAATAACCCGGACCGAGATAGTCACGCCGCCGGAATATCTAGGCGCGATAATCCAGCTTAAGGAGGCGTTTCGGTTTTCAGAAATGACCACAGAAACCCGCAAGAACAAAATTGTCGTTAAGGCGAATCTGCCCCTCTCCGATTTGATTAGAGATCTGGATGATAAATTAAAATCCGTTTCCCAGGGATTTGCTTCGTTTTACTATGAATTAATCGGGTTTGCTCCGGCTGATGTTGCAAAACTTGAAATCCGCGTCGCTGAAAACGAAGTGCCCGGCCTGACTCGTATTTTGCCAAAGCGTGACATTAGCAGGGAGGCACGGACTACTTGCGAAAAATTGAAAGAATTACTTCCGCAACAGCAGTTTATGCAGGCAATTCAGGCCGTTGTCGGCGGAAAAATTATCGCCCGCGAAACAATTCCGGCAATGAAGAAAGAGTTGGGGAATTTCGGAAAAAATGGCGGCGACCGCACCCGCAAAATGAAGCTTTGGAAAAAACAGCAGCGTGGGAAAGAGCGCTTGAAAGAAATGGGGGTAAAATCACAAGTCCGAATTTCCGCCAGCATCTTCAAGGAACTGCTCAAAAAATAACGTACCAAACCCACAATACCCCCCAAACCCTTCCAAAAGGACCTATTCGCCCCTCCGCCACTTTCTTTTCCCTCAACCCGTTACGGCTGCTCCAGCGGCAGCCTCCACTTGTCGCTCGCTTCGGTTTGTGTTTGATTCTTCCGATTATATCAAACACACCAAGCAAACCGGCTCCCTGCCTGCCGGCAGGCAGGGCTTGGGTTTCGGAGAAAAGAAAGTGTCAGAGGGGCTTGTTGTGATGTGTCACCACCCCAAGAAAGTCTTCTGAAAGGAATTGGCGGAGTCCCGACGGCATGGTCTCTGAATTATAATCGTTAATCAATTCAGAGCGTCGGGACGA
>Ga0209541_10004800_pt1 | contig 23861 bp, 20 predicted proteins | sample RifCSPlowO2_01_FD_184027 | JGI IMG/M metagenome (GOLD analysis project Ga0209541, IMG submission 184027) | Groundwater microbial communities from Rifle, Colorado - Rifle CSP2_plank lowO2_0.1 (SPAdes) (version 2) | ecosystem: Environmental > Aquatic > Deep subsurface > Groundwater | place... | reverse complement strand
TCTCCAACAGTTCTTAAAACATTATTCAATATATTCTGCAATATGTTCTCTTTTTTGTATTCCTGCACTGCAGCTTGTTCTTCTTGCTCGATTGGCATAGGCGCTTCTTTCTCTTTTTCTTCTTCTTTTTCATTTTCTGCTGCTATTTTTTTAATGACTGGTTTCTTATTTTCTTTCTTTTTTTCAGAGACAGCTGTTCTTGTGCCTGGAGAACCTCCAAGAATAGTTGTAGTTGCACTGACAGCATATTCATCTGGACCAATATCATAGCCGGAACCTTGAGGCCTTGAGTCTCCTTCAAAATCATCCGTAACATCGGATATTGTTATACCTTCATCAATCGCAGGACTGCTTGAAGTTAGATTGAAATCAAATGCGGATATATTAATCAATAAAGGATTGTTCGCTAATGAATTATTATCGAAGTTTAAGCCCAAGTTTTTCCAGTCGGTAAATGCATATCTATAAACTTTATTGCCACAATCGTCTCTGCAGAAATAAATCAAAGACCTGTTAAGGACTAATGATTCTGTCGGACCTACATTATAAAAGAGATTGTAATCAGCTGTATTATTTTGGACAATTGTACCACCTATTTGCCTCATTATGAGTATAGGGAATGTAACATTATAGAATAAATTATTATATGCTGTATTATTTGTCAGGTTAGTTCTTTCAGGATCTGCGCCTGATGCATTGCTTATACCATGCATCTCAATACCTGACGCTGAATTATATATGATATTATTATAAATGCTGTTATAATGGGATGTTGCAATAAATATTCCACCCTTTCTAAAATCGATGGTATTTTCATTTTGCGGACCATTACTATAGATTATGTTATTCCTTATAATTATAGGACGGCCTTCTTTCCCGCTTGTTACTTCCATATGAATAGCATGCACTGTGTTTCCATAAAATGTGTTCTTTTCAATAATGTGCCCTGAATCAGAAGTGCTTGCATAATCAAACCATAACCCACTTCCATTATTATATGCAAATACATTTCCTCTCATAGTCATGTTATATACATTCTGCGCTATTTTTATTCCTCCTGCATGCCAATTAACATTGTAATGACGCTGATTATTTCTCTCTATTATGTTATTTTCAAATAATGTATTATTCCCAGTCAGAGAGCTTCCTCTATTCCCGTTCCATCTTAATTTATTATCTTTAAGTACACAATAGTGGCATGTACCTTCTATCCCAGACCATGCATTATACGAGCTGTCAATATTTTCAAACCGATTGTACAAACCACTAACACCTATTGGCCCACCTGTCGATGCGCTTGCATATCTTACTGAAAAGTTCTTAAAATGTAAATAATCTTGATTTCCAAATGCCATACGGCGGTCTAAGCTGACTTCAATGCTTCTGTTGTTTGGATCTGAACTGTCAGGCATCCATATAAATAATAATCCATAATCTGGATTAGTGCTATTGCTTTCATAATAAAAGTCGCCTGCTATCATATCAGAATGATTTGTCCTGAAAGATGACCAAGAATCATTAAACGCTTCTTCTGCACTTGAAGCATCATGGTACCCATTTTTAATAGAATTAACTTCTTGCATTAATACTATAGATTCCTCATCAGTTATAGCAACTAATTGTGGAACAAATGTAACATATGTAAAAATCCAGTTGTGATTATTTGCAACATATCTGCTCCAGTTGAAATAATATATGCTTGCATCTGCCCTTGTCGTATAACTTGTCCAGTTTGTTATTAATTCAGACATTGTCAAAACAGGATTATGCCCGGGGTAACCAGATATCAAAGTTTGATTTACAGAATTGCCGCTTATTTGGTTGTCTATCAATTGATTTCCTATAGGTGCAAAATCAATTTCGCTTATCCTATATGTTCCATTCTTAATATATACTTTATCCCCGCCTGTAAAGTTCATAGATTTGGTTATAGAAAATGTTCTGTTTAAAGAACACCATGGAGTTGTTATATTTCCAGGACCATCATTATCGCATTGCCCGCATACGCTGTTTACATCTATATAATAATCATTGCTGCTTTCCGGATGGAGGTCTACACATACTGATAAATTGCCGAATGGTGCAAATAATGAGAAAGTTGTTATGTTGCCTGAAGAGACGACATTGTCTGCTGCATTTATTCCTGAACTTGTAAGCTCAGTCCATGCTGATCCATCATATTTATGCATTCTTACAGTATTTTCATTTACATTTATTATATCATTATTAGTGTAGCTTAAATTAAAATTGATGTAGCTGCTAGAACTTAAATTATTTATTGTTAGGAAATCCCCTAAATTGTCTTTGTTTGAAGGATCTGATAGAGACGTACCGTTAAATTCCATATAGACTCCTTTAATATAATTCGTGGTAATATTAATACGATTCTGCAGCGCAACATGTATTAGCTTATTTTCTGTAGAATTTGAATCGATATAAATTTCCTCTGAATTTTTGGAATTAGTTTTATCATTATTGAAAGTATTATTGTTAGAAGTATTCAAGAAAATACTATACGCTTCTGTATTATTAATTGTAGTTATGATATTTGATAAAAAAGAATTATTGTCTGACAATATTAAACCAATGCCTTTGATGAAAGAGGTAATAGTATTATTAGTGATATTGTTTAATTTTGTATTGTTAAGGAATATGCCGTAAGAATTTGTAACATTTGATGTAGAAATAATATTATTAATTAGCGTATGGTTTGTTTCTTTTGATGAATTCTCTTCTATACTTATCCCTATTGAGAAATTTCTAATTCCTCCAAAGTTCTTTATTGTAACATTGACTACACCGCTTAAATTTATTCCATATCCTGATTTATTTCCAGTTAAATAATATCCATTTCCATCTATTAATATATTTGATGCATTAACACTCAAACATGTTCCATTTGATGTGAGGTTATTATCCAATATAAATCCCTGATTATATGCCGTGCAAGTAAATGAATTAAAGCTTATATTGTTAGACCCAAAGGATGTACCATCTGCATTTCCATCATTTGGCGTGATATTTGCACTCCATACATCATTAATAGAAGTTTCCTGTCTTACTATCAAATCTGTCCGATTATTATATAACGTATTTATTTGCTGCGCTGACAAAGTTCTGTTTAAAATCATTACTTCATCTATTGAACCATTGAAATATGTTTTTTGTGTGGAATAAGTTCCACCGATATAATATCTTCCATTTCCAACGCCTTGATCGAGCTGAACGCCGAATGTATTGAAACTGCTTCTCAATTCTCCATTCAAATAACATTTGCCGATTCTTTCATCATTATCAAATGTATATACAAGATGATACCATTCACCCCTATTTATAACTCCTGCATTTATTGTTCTATAAGCAGTATCATATCCCACTATACAATATGCATGATCAATTTCTGGATCAACTTTTAATCCAGAAAAGAGACAATCTGAGTATACACCAAATGGTGAATTGCAGACAATCGGGCAATTGTTGATATTTGCGCCTGTGCAGTTCCCTTCCAACTTGAACCATGCCATGATTGTCCTGTCGCTGTTGTTTGATTCATTTGGATTCAATTGTGAATTAGTTATTATATAATCGTTGCTACCATCAAACTTGTAAGCGCCAAATCCATCATGTCCTCCTGTTGAATTCCAAGTCGACCCATTGACTGTTCCGTTATTGTCAAAGCTGGAATAATCATTAGTAAACGTGCTGTTGCTTCCTCCCTCAAATGGCATATTTAATAATGCAACCGATGTGCTGTTTATTCTCCAGTCGATAATATTTTTTACTTTGTCGCCATCAGCATCGGAAGTTGACATGTTGTAAACTGTGAGATTATCTGATGTCCTGTTATTTATAGATGTCGTATTTAATAACGGCGTCGTGTGATATGGCACAGCATTTTGTATTGTAACTGACGTAGAGGTTAATGTAGACGAATTTAATGCGCTGTCATTTGCATACACTGAAACATTAATAACATCTCCTTTTGCATATAATGTTGTATTTAGATTATTGAATACAGTTGTGCCATCAGATATTGAGCTATTTGTCTGATTATGTATGCTTGCGCCGTTTAAGAACCATCTAAAGTAAACAGTTCCTAAATCCAAATCAACATCAGTGTAAGTGATATTAGCTACTAAAGTATCATTGGTTAACGGCGTTCCTGGTGTAATTCCTGGTGTTGTTATTGAAGGTGCATCATTTACATTAGTAATTGAAACTGTAATGTTATTTGAGTTTGTTGTTCCGCCATCGCTATCATTTGCAATAATTGAAAATGTTATATTACCAAATATATTCAATGCTGAAGTAATATTTAAGAAATTATTCGTAAAGGTTATTGTCAAATTGCTTACATTTGCCTGGCTGTTTGAATTGTTTACCGAAAATGCTAAAACATCATTGTCAGCATCTTTGAAATGATTAGATAGGTTAATACTGTCATTTCTTCCTTCTTCAAGCATTGTCAAGTCTGGAATGGATACATTAAGCGTTGGCGCATTGTTTTGATTTATTGTTACACCATTGCTGGTAAGAGCAGTTCCATCACTTGTACCATCGTTCGGTGTTATTGTAGCATTCCACACATCACCAACACCTGTTTCCTGAGAAACTATTAAATCTGTCCTGTTATTGTACAAAGCATTTATCTGTTCAGCAGATAATGACCTATTAAATATCATTACATCGTCAATAGTACCGTTGAAAAATGCCTTCATTGTAGTAGAATATCTATTTCCAATGTAATATCTACCATTTCCTATTGCTTGGTCTAATTGAACACCAAAGTTATTATAAGTTCCTGACAATGCTCCATTTAAATAACATGAGCCGCGTCTTGCGCTGTTATTGAATGTATAAGCTAAATGATTCCATTCCTCTTTATTTACTGTTCCAGCATTTATTTTTCTATAAGCTGTATCATAGCCAACAGTACATGAAACATTGCTTGTTCTATTATCAAGTGTTAATCCTGAGAAGAAACAATCTGAATATCCACCAAATGGTGTATTGCAGACAATCGGGCAATTTTCAGTCGCTATACCTGTACAATTTCCAGAAACCTTAAACCATGCCATTATTGTCCTATCGCTGTTATTTGCTTCAGCAGGTGTTAGTTGTAATGTTGTCTGTATTGTATCTGTTGTACCATTAAATTGATACGCCCCTTTGCCGCCATATCCTCCTGTTGAATTCCATGTCGAGCCATTAACTGTTCCATTATTACCAAATCCTGAATAATCCTTCGTAAACGTGCCATTGCTGCCTCCTTCAAATGGCAAGTTCAAGACTGTTATTGACGTGCCATTAACTTGCCAGTTGATTATATTCTTTACTGCATCACCGTCCGAATCACTTGTTGATCTGTTGTAGACAGTCAGATTGTCAGAAGTTTTGTTATTAGCGGATGTTGCATTTAATACTGGTGTTGTATGAGTAGGTACAGCTGTTATGCTGAATTCTGAAGAAAGATCAAAATCAGATGGAGAATATTCCTCAGGTACAATAATGTTTTCTATTTTAATTTCATCTTCTTCAATTTCAGTTAGTTCATTTTGATTCTGTTCTGAGTCGTATTCAGAATTGTTACCAATAAAAACTACATCATCACTGTAATTTGTATTGTTTTCAGTATTGTTTTTAGTATAGTCTTCATTTAAATCATCATTTTCAGTGAGATTATCATGTTCAATTACGTTATCTTCAATATTATCTTCGATAGGAATATCTAAGGGTATATCTAACATACCATTTCCTGTCGAATTTTCGTTTTCATCTAAATAATCGTTGTTGTTCAATAGATCATTTTCTTCGTCGTCGATTCCTTCATTTACGTCAATATTTTGATTATCTGCACTAGTGCCGTTTAAAATGTGATTTAATTCGCTGAAATTATTTGATTCGTCAATATTTTTATTGCTCAAATTTGGTTCAAAACCCCGCAGCTCTGCTGCGATATCAATAATCCCAATTTGAGGCTTTAAAATCCCCACAGCTCTGCTGTGATTGGGATTTTTAATTTCATCTTTTTTATTCTCATTTCCGTCTTGATATTTATACGAGTTATTTTCTAGTTTATCCTCATCTTCAGACATATTATTCAATAATATGCTTTGATTGAGATTATCAGCGCTGCTTTCATTTCCTTCATTTTTACTAAAATTCAATAATTCATGCGACTGATTTTCGCTGCTATTATTAAGGAGAATATAATTCATGCTTTTATTTATTTCACTTTCATTAATCTGCAATGCAAAGAACCCTGTCATCTTATTTGATGATGAACTCGAAAACAAGTCAGGAATAAATGTAAATAAATCAGGCGCTGATGCAGATAAAATTTGCAAAGAGTATAATGAACCGAATAGAACTAAAAGAAGTATTATAAAGATGCCATTAACATGACGATGCTTTTCAGTCATTTTACTCCAGTATTCTATCGGCATTTTATCATGTACCTCCTGTAAACGGTCTTGACCGTGCTGTAATTTTTGTTCAGAAGCTTTGAAATTTGAGATAGTTTGAATCCATGTTTGATTAAATATGCAACAAGAGACTCCAATACTGAGAATTTTCTGTTTGAAAAAACATCAATTGGAATGATTATAGAATGATCTGATGTATCTAACCTTCCCAGTGACTTTTTTCCAGATAATTTTTTACTTGCATTATTATAAGTGGTATAAATTGTCGTTAATTTTCTATTTAATGTTTTAGAAATCTTCTTTGTAGACCAGTTTAATGAATCTTTTAAGTAAACAACAATGGCTTCCAACCCTGAAATATTTGACCTGAATATTGATATTGGAAAGTTCGTATTGGAAATGCCATGCTTGCTTTTTATTATCTTTTCTAATAAATCTAAAATCTGCTCTTTTTCTTTTGGAGAAAGCAAACTAACTAACTGAGAAATAGCTTTTTCTGTATTTACATCCTTCCGTATCATGGATAAATGTTAATTTTGCTTCCGTTCTTTATAAAAATTACTACTTTGTAACCTTTTTAATCGAATAATTTGTTATTATGTAACCAAAGAATAAAATCTCATTTTAAAAATAAATTCAAGAACAAAAGAAGAAGAAAGAGAACTAAAAATGAATATTACAAATATTTTGCAAAATTACTAATATAACAGAAAAAGATTAACAAAAAAGGAATCATTTAAGAAAAAATCATTTAATATTCAATTTCCTTTTCAGTGTTTCCTTGTCAAACCCAACAACAAAATCAGATTTACCGTCTTTTTTAATTTCTATCTGCGGAACACCCATCTGACCAGTGGCTTCTACCATATATTCCCTAGCTTCAGAATCTTCTGCGACATTCACGTCCTTAAAAACAACTTTTTTTTCTTTAAAAAATTCTTTTACCTTAACACACCAAGGGCATGTTGGAGTGCTGTACACTGTAATTTCCATAATATCACCCATAATATTTTATATTAAATAGAGTAGTATATGAAATATATCCAGATTATATAAAACTTATGTTTGAGTTTGGATGTGTTCAAGAAGTAGATTAGCAGTTTTAAGTCAAAGTCCAATCAATATTAAGATAGGACTGACAAAAAGTAAAAAGCATTTATCTAATAAAAAATCAAGCCTTTGTCATCGTTCGCTCTTCCAGAGCTCACGTCGTCCTACGTAACTCGTATGGCTTTGCGAAGCAAATGCCATACTTAGTGTTTTTCGTCAACCTTACAAAAATCTACGGATTTTTGAAGTTCACGAATCTTTGATTCGAGTAACTTTTGTTAAAAGGCTGAGGACGACGCAAACTCGAAAGAGTTTGCTAGGACAAGACCTTGAAGAAAATAATTATTAAGTAGGTTATATATAAGATAATAATCTTTTTATTAATAATATTTAATCTCTTCTTCATTTACCCGTCTGAGAGGTCCATTACATTCTTCATGCACATTTGCGCATATACCAACCGTTCTTGGAATAATAAAAAATGCATTTGCAACTTCCCATGAGAATCCCATATCAGAGATGATTGCAGCAATTGCACCGTCTATATTTATAGGGAATTTATTTCCCTTTACATTTTCAAGCTCTTGCTCTATTTTCTTCAACAGATCAATACTTTTTCCATAGATATTTAATTTTTCAGCCAATGAAAACAATTTTACTGCCCTTGGATCTTCATCTTTGTACACTTTATGTCCTAGTCCTGGAATTCTTTCCTTGTTTTTAACTGAATCTTCAACAATCGCATGCGCAGATTTTCCTGACTGAAGCAATTTTGCGCATTTTTCTACTGCTCCTCCATGATTTTCCCCTATCGCAAGTATTCCGCCTGCAACCGCTGTTGAAAAAGGCGTTCCAGACGATTTTATTATTCTTGCAGCGGTAATGCTTGGCACACCAATGCTGTGAACAATACTCGAAACGAGAATTGCATCGAGCATACTTTTCTCATTTTTTGAAGGCAGTTTTCCTTTTAAAGTTAAAAATATAACTTCCGTGAAAGATTTACTCTCCATTAACTGATCTAATTTTTCCCCTCTTAATATGACTCCATCTTCAGTTATCTTGCTTATGTTTGTTTTCCATTCCATTTTTTATCATCTATTCATTTCTAAAATTTAGTTCTAAAGGATCTTTTATCGTCTAAAATCGTTTTGACAATCAAAGGAAGTTCATGATGAACTTCTGCTATGTGAACTCCTGCTTCTTTTAATAATTTTACTTTTTCTTCCCTTGCCCCCTTGCCTCTTTCGATTATTGCGCCTGCATGACCCAATGAAACATTTTGAAGCATGCCTGCAAATTTTCCTGCAATAAAAGCAACTATTGGCTTTTTCATTCCGTTTTTCTTAATATAATCTGCAAGCTCCTCTTCATAAGTTCCTCCAATTTCACCATATATCACAATAATCTCAGTCTCATCATCTTTTTCAAAAAGCTTTACGATATCAACAAATGTGCTTCCGCTTAATACATCTCCGCCTATACCAACAACAGTAGATTCACCCATCATTTTATTTTTGAATAATAATGAAGTTTCAGAACACATCCCTCCACTTTTTGAGATTATTCATATGTTTCCATGCGAGTACGCTCTTTGGCTGTAAGGACCACCAACGCTTCCTATTTTCGCTTTACCTGGTGAAATAATACCAATTGAACTTGGACCAATTATCATTGCATTTTTTTGTCTTGCATAAGCTACCATTTCTGCTGTATCATGAATAGGAATTGTCTCTGTAATCACAATTATTGTTTTAATGCCTGCAGAAATTGCTTCAATGACTGCATCTTTTGATGCAAATGCAGGAACATAAACTACTGATGCATCCACATGATGTTTTTCCAGCGCCTCTTTTACAGAATCATAAACTGGAATTCCATACACATCATCGCCACCCTTTCCAGGTGTCACTCCGCAGACAACTTTAGTGCCATACTCAAGCATACCCTTTGCAGCGCTTTGCCCTTCTTTTCCAGTTATTCCTTGGATTAATACTCTTGTTTTTTCGTCAATAATTATTGCCATTTTTATTTACCTTATTTTGTATTTACCTTATTTTGTATTTTCATTATGTTATTTTTCCTATTTTTTTACCTTCATTTTTACTTTCTTTATACTTTTTAACCAAGTCAAGAAGTATTTTAGCAGATTCTGTCATTGAGGTATTCTCGTCGTAAAGATGTATGTCAAGATTGTATTGCTCAGCTTCCTTTTTAATGATTTCAAATGCTTCCTTATCATTCGGCCCTGCTCTTCTTATAACAATAGGATACTTAGGCTTAATTTCTTTTAATGCTTTTAAAATCCCATCAACAAGCGTTGCTTTTATATCTGTAAAGTTTGCCGTTCCACCTACTATCCATAAACCATTTATACTCATTGACAAGACTACTTTCGCCAATTTCTCGACTTTTTCAGGAGTGGGATTTCCACTATATTCTGTATAATTGGCAGGCTTTCCACCATAACTGATTAATGCATCCATAACTGTCATGCTTGCTCCGCCACCAGAAGAAAGGATCCCAATATCGCCGTCTAGCTCAATAAATGTTCTTCCAGATACTCCTCTATGATCATTGCTGTCTATAAGTTTTGCAGTATGTTCTCTTTCAGTCAATAATCTGTTGATCTGCCTTAATGGGAATGGATGATTGTGCCTAAAAAATGAATCATCATCTAAAATAACAACTGAGTCTACAGCCACAACCTCATCGTTTTCTGCGACGACCAAAGGATTTATTTCGACTAATTTGCAGTCATAATTATGAAAAAGATTGTATAATTTATTGAATATAGAAGAAATCTTAAGCATTAATTTGCCTTCAAATCCTGCACTTTTAACTAAATTCCTAAATTCAAATTCATTGATTTTATCCAATGGGTTGTATTGGTATTTTATTATGGAATCATTCTGCTCTACATCCACACCGCCTTTTGAAGAAATAATTAAACATGGCATTCTATTTGTTGTGTCAAAAACGCATGCCAGATAAATTTCTTTTTTTACATTTAATTTTTGTTCTATTAATAGTGAAGATATTTCTTCACCGCATATGTAAGAACCAAGTAATGCATGCGCCTCTGCAAGCAGATTTTGCTTGCCAGACACAAACTTAACTGCGCCTTTCTTCTGCCTGCTGCCCTGCAAAAGCTGCGCTTTTAAAACTAATTCTGGATATTTCTCAGAATAGCTGTTTATCATAGGATCAGGTATCTGTCTTAATATAAATCCATCAGGAACAGGAATCCCATTTTCCTTGAATAACTGCTTCCCTTCATATTCATAAAGCTGCATATACGTTCAGATTATGCTCTCTTTTAAAAGATTTTCCTAAACGAGGCTCTGCCAGAAAATGTAGTTTTTGGCACCATGCTTGTGATTATCTTACATACATAACAGCGAGAAAAAAGGAAATTCCAATAGGAATTTTTTCCTTAAATGTACTTATGAGTGATAATCACGGTGCCAAAACCGAGGCGATAGCCGAGATTTTCTACAGAGCCCCTAAACAATTTTCCACAATATTTATAAAGTATTCATATGTCCTTATAAAGAATGGAAGGCAAGTACAGCAAATATGAAAAAGCCCGTATTATCGGAGCAAGAGCCTTGCAGATTTCTGAAGGCGCTCCTTTACTGATAAAATTGAGCGATAAGGATCTTGAAAAATTAAAATACTCTCCTGTTGAAATAGCAAAAAAAGAGTTTGATGCAGGCGTTATTTCTATCGAAGTCGAGAGAGAATTTGGAAGAGCTGTCGAAGCAAAAAAGTAAATCTCACATATATAAATATAACTAAATAAAACTTAAAAACAACATAACGATTATACTTGATTATATAGAGAAATATGTGTTGGATATTATATATTACGAGTGATCTTATGACAGATTTAATCGCATGTTTATCAATCGGAAAAGGCACATGGGGGCATGTAAGCAGAGTCATAGATGCGCAGGAATGGAGAATGGTTTTTCTTATAACAAATGATTTTGGAAAGGAAAAGTTTTCAAGCAGCAAGAGCAATATCGAATTGATTGTTGTTGACAGCAGGCAGGATCTTAAGACATTGATAGAAGAGATTAAAACAAAGCTCAAAGACAAGCCGGAAGGACCTGAAGTCGCATTAAATTTAGCATCCGGTGATGGAAAAGAGCATATGGCATTGTTATCTGCAATAATGCAGCTAGGTTTAAGCTTTAGACTTGTTGCTTTAGCAAAAGATGGCTATTTAGAAATGTCATAAAAATGTGGGAAAGCGCCTCACCCCGTGCTAAAGCGCTGAGCTTGAAAAGAGATGCTTTCTAAATCCCGCATTTTTAGGACACGAAAAAGACATGACCATTCATCCATTGGCTAAAGCCAATGGCTTTCTGGCTTTTTCCGTGTAAGAGATCTGATTAACAGAGCATATATTTGATATAATCTGATATAACTATTGTGCCATCAAACTCACATTATTTATTCCATTACCCCATACAAAGTATACAATATCTTATCATGTATTGCAAGAACGTCTAATTCATTTTGTACTTGCATAATAATGCAGTTATTTTCCATTGATATTGACGTTATGTTTGATGCATGTATGTACATTACAGAAACATACTGTGTCGCATTTGCGCATGTAAGTATAGGTAATGGGTATACCGAACTATTTTCTGTTACACCCGAATTGATTACGATATTATTTTGAGAATAATATTCCTCCAGATCAAAGCGTAGAAGTTCTATAGAAGATATATATTGGTCTTTAGGATCAAATGTAATGTAAATTTGCGGCTTTGAAAGAGATTCTGCTACCTCAGAAGAAAAATTCAGATAACTTAATGATGATGGATGATAAAAAAAGAATTTATTTTCGCCGTTTATTTTAGCAACGACTCCTTGAGTAGTGGAACGAAATGAAAATCCATTGTAATCCTGCAATTTGTCCTGGCTTATGCCAGTAAATCCTGCAAGTATGCTTGTAACCATTAGAAATATAAAGAAAATACCAATGTACAAAATTATTCTTCTCCTTTTGCGCTCGCTTTTCGGCATCATAATAGTTAAGTAAATACTATCTTTTAAAAAACTTACGCACGTCATAAAGATATGTCGAATGCGCCATACCAAACACTACATTTTCTACAGAGCCGATTTCACCAATACCTTTTTAAATTCGCCATTATTCTTAATAATCATGGCTAGAGACAATAGAATTAATCTGCCTTCTGGAACATCAGGACTGATGAGGTATTTTGATAGTGAATACACTTCTAAGATCCTATTAAAGCCTGGGCATATCATTGTTATTTCTGTATTAATCATTATGATATTGCTTTTGCTGCATATAGCAGGCGGAAAAATAATTGGAGCGTGAGTAAATGATCCCTGGAATGAATCCTAGACAGCTTGCTCAAGCAATGAAAAAGATGGGCATTCAGCAGGTGGAGATAGATGCTGAAGAAGTTATAATTAAATGCCCTGACAAAATGCTCGTATTCAAAAATCCGCAGGTTTCTTCAATAAACATGATGGGACAAAAAACTTTTCAGATTATTGGCACGCCTGAAGAAAAGTCAGTCAGCAAAACTCCGGAAATTACTGAAGAAGATATCAGAACAGTGATGGAACAGACAGGTGTAGACCACGATACAGCAAAATCTGCATTAGAAAATGTCAATGGAAATATTGCTGAAGCTATCTTGAGAGTAAGTGAAGAATAGAAAATTATTCTTAATTGTCTTTAAACTTAAAAACACAGAATCAGATTAGAGCATTTAATAATAAACATTAAAAGAAAATAAATATTATTGTTTACAATACTATTGTCTATTGCACCCCTGCTTCTTCTTCTTCAGGATTATAGCTTGGCACTGCAGACTTGCTTATAATGACAACATCCCCTATAGATTTAACAAGCTGTTGAGGAATAACTACCCCTTTTGCTCCTCCTAAAATCTTACTTAAGAAAGAATTTTTAGTTGATTTAATTCTCCATCCAAATACTTTATTATCGCCCAATACTGCTTCTTCTACATCCCCAAAATAATCTCCACCATCAGTATATACCATCAGATTATACATTTCAGTTATCTTTTTGAGCTTTAACATATTAAATCACCTTCTTGTTGATAAATGTTGAAGGTAATATGTATTTAAATCTTTCGATGTCGTTAAGATGATTATAAATTAGGAAAGATAGTAAAATACTACTACAACAATTAATTTTTGTCCTAAATCAATTAATTTTACAAACATTTATATACTTTTTAATACATAAATTAATCTTACAAGGCATAGTGATTTTCTAAAGAGATGTATGATTGTAAATTATAGAAAGGGGATTGGCGTAGCAAACTTCTAAAGAAACACATCAAGGTAATCCTCTCCAAAAGGAGGAGAATAGCATGAAATTGAAAGAAACATTGGTTGGGTTAGTTGCTGCATTGACCATTGGTGGAGTTGGCTCAGGGTGCCTTGCAATTAGAACATTGCCTTATGAAGGCCCACCTGGTATGCCCCATAGGACTACAAGAGAATACGAAAATAACAACAATTCTTTGGATGACGATTCGTTTGATGAAGTTATGAGAAGTGTTGAAATGATAAGGGTATCCGCAGACTACCTCATACAATCACCGTTTATAGCTGTGCCAGAAAATCCAGATGCTTCAGAAGAGGATACAAACAACAATAATATACAAGAACTAAGAACCAGCGGAAGCGGAATTGTTCTGTTCAGACACAATGGATACGATTATGTATTGACCAACTTTCATGTTGTGAATATACCTGATGTATTCAATGATTTCTTTTGGACAGCACAAAGAGTAAGTGAACCTGAGATATCCATTGGAGAGATTCATGGAATAGAAATGGTATACCATAATGAACATCTCGATTCAGCATTACTGCGTGTCCCTAGAAATGATGCATCGTATCCCTTAACACAGAATAATTCTCTGTACATGGGTGATTCAAATTCCATAAGGATTGGTGATTTTTTATGCGCAGTCGGATATTCTTTAGGAGCAGGAAATTTTTTAACACAAGGCTCAATAACTAATTTGGGAGAATTTGAATTGGATTATACTTGGCCATTTACTATACCAACAGACAATGTATTTTTGTTTCAAACACCAATAAGCCCAGGAAATAGCGGTGGACCATTATTAACAGTAGACGATGGAAATATGTATTTAGTGGGATTTACCATGGGATATTTAAATGGACTAGGAAATAATGTAGGAATCAGAATAAATGAGATAATGGAAGATATAGTAGAAAGTAATATAGAAATTCCAATCAGGCTTTATCGTGATTCGAGATGACGACTTCCAGAACATAGAACATAATAAGTTTAATAGTAATTTTTAAATGCTTACGACTTAAAATTTACAGATAAATAAGGTTTAGGAATAATCACAGTAAATATCGTTCCTTTGCCTAGTTCAGATTTTACTTTTATGCTGCCATTATGCATTTCGGCTAGTTTCTTGACTATAGCCAGCCCTAAACCTGTGCCACCTTTTTTCCTTGTCATATGATGCTCAACCTGATAAAACTTGTCAAATAGCCTTGGAATCTGCTCAGGAGGTATGCCTATTCCTGTATCCTTAACTGAAATTTCCCATGAGATTTTGTTCTCTTTTGCAGAGAACAGGATATATCCTTTGTCAGTAAATTTGACAGCGTTGCTGAATAAATTAACCAAAACCTGATAGAATTTTCTTTCATCAACATTTATGCTTAATTTTTTATCAACTTCATTTTTTACTTTAATATTTTTATTTTCAGCAAGAGCAAATGGAAGAGAATTGATGAGACTGAATAAGTTGACTTTTTTTAATGAGATTTTTTCAGTTCCCGACTCTAGTTTAGACAGGTCTAATATGTCATTAATTAAATCAGTAAGCCTGTCCGCTTCTTTTTTAGTCGTAGTTATAGAATCTGTTTGCTTTTTATTTAATTTTCCAAATTTATCTTCAAGCAAAAGCGAAAGATATAACTTTATGCTCGTCAATGGCGTCCTAAGTTCATGGCTGACAACACTGACGAAGTCGTCCTTTAATTTGCTTAATTCCTCAGCCTGATGATATTTTTCTTCAGTTTTTTTCAGCCTTTCCTTCAACGATGCCTTGTCTACAAGCTTAAGATACGCCACTTTCATAAAAAGCAAAACTGAGATGAAAGTAAACGGATGCGATGCAACAATTAAATAAGGATTTACACTAAAATATATAAGATAATTATATATGTTGATTATCGGCGTTAAAGTATAAAGTATAAATGCCGCTATTAAACTCTTCCAATATTTTCCAAACACATTATGATTCAGAATCATAAGAAATGCTGGAAATAAAAAGAAGAATACTTTCATAGACTCAAAAATAATATATCCATAGAATCCGTCGAATTCTGATAATGGAGAATTTAACCATAATATTTCCAATAACAATGCTACACAGAATACAATAACTACACTTAATAGTATATAATTTTTGATAATATGCATATTTTTTCTAAATAGAGGATATAAAAATGACCCGCCTACAAGTATCAATGCAACAATTTCTAGAAATGAGTCGATTATAGGCGCAGCCGCAGGAAACGGCATTTCAACAATATCCGTAAATATAACTATGCCGTGCATAAATGTCATGATTAATCGGCTTAAAACAAATCCAGAGAACCCAATCACAAGATATTTTAATTCTCGTCGATTAGATGATTTATACTCGCTTAATATCATCCATGTGATTAATAAGAATATCAATAATTCTATGGAGTTAGTAAGCAGCTCTCCATGCAATGTACCTAAAAAAGAATTAAAATTATGATATAATTCTAATAAAACCATGCTTCATACGCCCCACACCTACAAATATCTTATTAATATATTATCTTATACAGATTATAAACACCAAATATATTATTTTTACATTTATTTTAAACATATTTGTTCAATGAATTACTTCAATGAGATATTTGATCAATCCTTACCAGATTTACAAGACAGCAGCTGAGCCACAACATGGCGAAGCTCAACTGCTTCAAATGGCTTCATGATATAATCATCTGCGCCAATGCCAATGCCACGCGCTTCGTCTTTCTCTTCATTTTTTGCAGTCACCATTAAAACTTTAAGGTGCCTTAATGCAGAATCACTTTTAATCTTCCTGCATAATGCAAATCCATCTAAAGATGGAAGCATAACATCAAGTATTGCCAAATCAGGTTTTATTTCATTAATTTTTTTCAACCCGATTTTTCCATCGTAACAAACATAAACATCGTATCCATCTTCCAATATTGATTTTTCTGCATCTGCAATTGCCTTTTCATCTTCAACAATAACTATTTTTTTCATAAAACCACCCCGATTAAATTTTTTTTATTTATTATTCTGTGATTAGTTTATTACTTTATTAATCAAATTATTAGTTAATTGTCATATAATTGTCTTATCATACTGACATTATATTTAATTACACTACAATATCAACCTTAAATTCTCCTTGTTTATACTGCACCTCTTTCGCATTAACCGTTTGCTTAAGATCCTCAATAAGTTCAGCAAACATCTCTGCATCATCAGCAGATACAACAACAGATTTTATTTCCTTGTTCATTGCCAGCTTATTTTCGCTTTTCATCTTTCTTACATCATCTATAATCTTAATAAGCAGATCTCCAGCTTTCTCTGAGTTTTCATCCGACGCTTCCCTTATCGTCGGCCAATTAGTTAAATGAATACTTTGCTTTGAATCGTATTTCTTAAAGAATGACTGGTATAATTTTTCAGTGATGTGCGGCATTATCGGAGAAAATATTTTTAATGTGACATCAAATGTCCTGAACAATGTATACCTCGCAGATTCGTACATCTCTTTAGGATATTTTTCTTTATTGTAAAGACGGTATTTTACGAGCTCAAGATAATATGTGCATAGGATATGCCAGAAGAAATGATCTGCAGAGTATCTTGCCTGAGAATACTCATATTTTTCAAATGCGTCAGTGCTTTCCTTAATCAAGTTGTTAAGTTTTGTTAAGATCCATTTATCGACGACCGTAAGCTTATCAGGCTTTTTAAATTCGTAATTTTTCAAATGGATAAATGCAAAATTAGCTGCATTCCACAATTTTGTCACTGTTTTTTTCCCAGTGACCAGATCTTTTTCTTGGAATGGAAGATCTTCTCCCAATTTTGTGCCAGAAGACCAGTATCTTAATGCATCTGCGCCGTATTTGTCTATCATCTCCTGCGGAGAAATTACATTCCCCTTAGACTTTGACATTTTCTTTCCATGCGGATCTAATGCAAACCCCGAGATGACTACATCTTTCCATGGGTTTACTCCGTAATGAAAATGGCTTTTTACAACTGTATTAAATAACCAAAATGTGATTATGTCATGCGCCTGCTGCCTAAGATTCATAGGGTATAATTTATTTCTTAAATGCCCATCTTCAATCAATTCTATTGCAAGCATAGGCGTCAATGAAGATGTTGCCCATGTATCTAAAACATCTTTTTCAGGCTCTATATCATCATAAGTATGGTCTTTTGGAAGTTTTTTTGGCTTGTCTTTTAAAGGATCCACTGGCAGCTGATCCATATCTGCAAGGATGACTTCTCCTGTCTTCTTGGAATACCATACTGGGAAAGGCACTCCAAAATATCTTTGCCTCGATATACACCAGTCCCATTGCAGACCATTGATCCAATTGTCATACCTTATTTTCATAAATTTAGGATACCAATTCAATTCATTTCCTGCTTTAAGCAGAGCTTCCTTTTGGTCAAGATATTTGATAAACCATTGTTTTGAATTTATGATTTCAATTTCAGTACTGCATCTCTCATGAGTTTTTACAGTGTGCTTAATTGGTGTTTTTTTAATCAAACATCCTGCTTTTTCCAAGTCTGAAATGATCTCTTCTCGCGCTTCTTTTACTTTCATCCCATAATATCTGCCTGCCTTACCAGTCATTCTTCCGTCTTTAGTTATTGAAACGATCAAAGGGAGATTGTAAGCTTTATACCATTCTATGTCTGTCTGGTCTCCAAATGTACAGCACATTACAGCGCCAGTGCCTTTTTGCATGTCTACCCTTTCATCTGTTCTTAAGTCTACTTTTTGATTAAATAATGGCACATTATATCTCTTTCCGACATTATCTTTGTACCTATGATCATTCGGATGCACGAATATTGCAACACAGCTTGACAGCAGCTCTGGTCTTGTTGTTGCTATTAGAATATCTTCCTTACTATCTCCTTTAAATATAATATCGTTAAAGAAGCTGTCCTTCTCCTTATCTTCCAGCTCCACTTGAGCGATTGCCGTCTGGCAATGAGGGCACCACATCACAGGAGTTTCTTTCCTGTATTCGACACCGTTTTTATAAAGTTCTATAAAAGACCTTTGTGAGATTCTTCTTGAATGATCATCAATTGTGGAATACAGCAGATTCCAGTCGCAGCTTATTCCAAGCCTTTTCCAGTCTGCAATAAATTCCTTGCGCAATTTTTCCAAAGTTGTTTCGCATAATTTAATGAATTCCTGCCTGTCCATTTTTTTAGAAACGACATTATGCATTTTTTCTATCAGCCTTTCTGTCGCCAGGCCGTTATCATCAGTTCCAAATGGAAAAAACACATTCTTTCCTTTCATCCTTTGATACCTTACAATGAAATCACCGTGAGAATATGAAAATGCATGGCCTATGTGCATCTTTCCTGAAATTGTTGGTGGAGGAGTGTCAACACTGTATATATTATTTAGATTATTAAGTTCGCTGCTTTCCTGTTTAAATTTGTATATCTCGTTATCCTGCCAAAACTTTTGTATATCCTCTTCTTCTTTGAAATTGTATTCTTTTGACTTTTCCATTAGTTTCAAGAATATGATAATAATTTATAAACATTATGCCCAGCCTTTTAACAAAAGGCTGGCGAAAACACACTAAGTATGGCGTTTGCTCCGCAAAGCCATACGAGTAACGTCAAAAAAGCTTAAGTACGGTTTCATTTCATTCAACCGTACGAGTAACGTTAAAAATGTTCCACAGTTTTTAAAGAAATTGGAGAAAACAAATTAAGTATGACGTTTGCTCCGCAAAGTCGTACGAGTTATGCATTTATGTAGGACGACGTGAGGACTTTAGTCCGAACGAGGACAAATACTTGATTTTTATGCATTTTTATAATATGTATATAATTAGATAATTTATAATAGTTCCTGCTAACCAGAAACATTGCGGTGATTTAGGACAGAGCCCAATTATAAGTTAAAAATATAAATAACAGAATATTCCAAAGAAAATAAGATATGATTAATGAATAGAATATAGGTGATTAAATATGGGACTTAAAAATAAATTAGCAGGAGCAGGGATTGTAGTAGGAATTGTTGCTGCATTAGGCGGAGCGTATTCTGCATGGAACTGGAAGCATATTATAAGAGATACTTACCATGTTAGGATTTCAGACGCCGATGAAAGGGATGACAGGTATTTGGTTTTTGCATACGATATTGATGATAACGAAGATGTTACATTCCAGAATACAGATACGCATGCATTTCCATTTGATTGGAAGACTAGATCATCAGACGACCAAAGCAGACTTGAAAGAGCTGCAAATGAACAGAGGGAATTATGCTTAAGAACTTATGGATTAAGATTAGGCATTTTCAGCTGGTATCCAAACATTGTGGATATAGCAGAAGTACCTGAAAATGACAGCTGTGATAATGTTTTTTAGAGTTTTAATAATTTGTCAAAATTCCATATTGAACTATTAGTGATAGACTAGTGAAATTTTGTTGTTTCAATTAATTTTTTTTAGTTTTAATTCTATTTTTCTGCTTTCTGCCTTTACTTTCTCCACTCATTCTAGAAGGGTACTGCACTGGATTTTTTATCATTCTGCATAAATTATCTGGTTTGCATATTCCAATGCCCAACATATACGCATCATTATCGCAGTTTGGCGGAGGCAATGGCTTCTTATCTTTCGAGGCTCTTAATTGACTCTCTATAATTGTGTCTCTTAAAGGTTCGTCGCTTTTTGAATTCCAATCCTTCACTAACTCAACTATCTTCTCGTGGCTCCACCCTGACGACTTCAAGAAATTAATTAGGACAAATAAAAACCTTTTCTTCCCGTCTTTCATCCCCTGCAGGCCTAATTTAATGCATGGTGGGAATAGTTCTACAGGCACTGCATCTTCTGGAATTGAAAATTCATTTATTGCCTGCATTTCATCCTGCTGAATTTCAGGTTTATAATCAAATGCCTCAAGGATCAAATTTGATGCTTCTGATGAAAAGATAATATCAGGATCCATAAATTTCATGCTGAAATTTATTTTATCAGGATGCGCGCTGTCTTTATTAAAATTTAATACATCTTCTGCGCGAATGGGGATAGAAACAAGGCCTGACTTTTCATGCAGTGAATATGGCATCCTGTACAAATGCCTTGAAGATATAAGCACTGTGTCCAATCCTATTAACTTTGATAAATCGTATTTTTCCTCAAAATTATGCGAATCGCAGTATATGCATTTTTTTTGAACAGGCTGGAATTTTTCCATAAGTATTCTGCATTTGCTGCAGAGAACATATTTTTCATCGCTATTTTCATCGCCAAATATCCTTTGCTGGCATGACGGACATATAAATTCAATTTTTGATTTTACTTCTTTTTGTTTTTTATGGCATTTTGAGCATATTGTGTAATATAACTGGTCTTCTGGAATATCCAAAGTTTTGATCAGTTCAGAAAATTTGTTTTTCATCTTTAAGTGATTTAGCAGCCTTGCTTCCACCTTATCCCTTAAGTAAAGTGCAATCCTTCTTATCCCTTCAGGAAACAATAATTTTGTCGGCCTGCCGTGAACCTCGCTTGGAAAAGAACTGAAAGGTACGCCTATATGAAATCCCTTGCTTCCTGAGAATTTAACTGAAATATTCTTTATTCCGCTAGAGCGTATTTCCTGCACAAGATAATGAGTAATTAATTTAGCATATTCCCATACAGGGCAATCTATATCTAATATCAAATCCCATCCTGCTCTTAAATCAGTTAATTGCTGTTTTGTTAATTTGTTTGAAAGCTCTTGAACATTATTCCAATACTCTTCGCTTACATGAAAAGATGTAGCGCCCTGCTGTACAAGAGAAAGTATGTCATTTGGATAGTATACTAATTCAGGCCTTTTGCCGAATCCATTATCACCATACCTTGTGGCAATTTCTTTATTTTTAGAGAATGACAAAATATGATTTTGCACTTCGGCCCGTTTATAATGTTTAAGAGCTGTACTTATATGGAGCATATGTGATAGAAACCGAGAAATATTTATATGATTTATGCCATAATAACCATATGCAGGATTTTAATTCTTTTGATTCATTTATCTTATCATTAAAGCAATCTGAAAAAGCAATAATTGTTGAAGGAGATAAAGACAAGGCTGCATTAGCCAAATATGGAATTAGCCGAGTATACACCTTAAGCAAGTTTTCATTGTTTAAGATTTGTGAGATGATAGCATCTAATTATGATGAAGCAGTAATTCTAACTGATTTTGACAAAAAAGGCAGGCAGCTGTACAGCAAATTAAAGAAAAATTTGGAGAAAGTCGGAATTAAAGTAGATATGGAATATAGGGAATGGCTTAGAAAGAATACCAGAATAAGCCATATTGAAGGCTTGAGAAGAAACGAACCTGAGATAAAAGGGGTTAAATGCAATTCAGAAGTCGGCTAATTAGTAGAAATGGATAGTTTTCTTTTCAATTTAAAAAAGTAAGAAGAGAGCGGTTTTCCTTAATACTTCATTCTTTTTTCGTATTCTTTATGGTTAAACCATTCTAGAATCGCAGAGATTAATTCAACTTCATTTTTCGGAGTGATTGTGTACAATAGCCTCCATCCATTTGGGAGGTCATATTTCCATAAATTGTTTATTCCTATACTTTTGGATGTATTCCTTCGGAAATAGTCTCTTTGGTATCTGAATCCCGCAAAATGCGTTTTCTTTCAAGTCTTTTATCGCTCTGATTAATCCTTTCTTTATTGAATCATCTTCTTTTAATTCATTAAAATCTTTCTCAAGTTCATCGGAGATAAATACAACTTTTGAAGGCTTAATCATGGCTTAATCATAGCTTAATCTCTTTTCTTTTGGACAGTTTTTTTGCCAAGTCAGGATTCCAAATATATGCTATTTTTCCTTCTTTGTCAAATGCAATTTTGTTGATACTTTCAAGGTAATCTAGAATGACTATGAATGTTTGCCACATTACTTGTTTTGGCAGATTTTTCCAGAGCTCCGTCCGGTTATATTCTCCGCTACTTTCTTCTATGGTTCTTTCTACCATCATTACAGTGTCTAATGTAGGCGACCTCACAAAAGGGTTTTCTGATTGTTTTTTTGGTATAAGTTGTTGCATAATTATTTATATATCAATTGATATATAAAGCTTTCGGGCTAGAGAATGGAAAACTGCCCATAAAATTCTGAAGTTACCATATTAGTATTGTTTATGATGCGACATTCTTCATCATAATGATGTGTGTAAGGTTGAAACAAGCGAATAAAGTTTGATTTTGCGTCATTAAAATTGGATCTTAAACAATATCAAAGTGTAACACTTCGACGAGAGCCGACTTTAAGTACCACTTAAAAGTGATTAACAAAGCAAAAACTTTATAAATAATCTTGTCATACCAACTGAAAACATTCAAATTTATGGAGACGTGATTAAAAATGGCAGAAGATACAATTCAAATTCCAATTATGGTTGAAGCTATACCTTTTGAAACTTTAGAATTGAACGGTGTAGAAAAAGCATTGGCAAAATGTCAAGATGCTGGCTATAGCGCTTTATTTGCACCTCAAGTTGCAGATGGTAGAATTTTAGCGCCGCAAGATTCTTACATAGTGCAAAATGGGTTTACAACTCAAAGTATTCGTGTAACGGGAAGAACAAAAAGAGGAAAAACAGTTGTTGTATACGGCCATGTTCCTAATTATTTTTCTGCTCCTGCTAATATTAAAAAAGCAAGAGCTGAGGGTTTAGTAAACGGCGCAGGAAGGATGCCTCAAAAAGAGTTCTACCATTTGCTTGATTTAGAAGATGGCAGTAATGTGTTTGTTGTTGATTATAATGCATTAAGAAATGCTGTATCTGGTATTGTACAATTAAATGATGCAATGAAACACCCCCAGACAATTCCATTTTTAGGCGGAGAAGACCGAGCTGAAAAATACCTTGAAAAACACGGATTGGTATATGGAAAAAACATTGGAATTTGGCATTCTGACGATTTAGGAGATGTTCCTCAGGGGCGCTTGTTGGTTCTTGGCGACGACTACGA
>Ga0209541_10004799_pt1 | contig 23862 bp, 29 predicted proteins | sample RifCSPlowO2_01_FD_184027 | JGI IMG/M metagenome (GOLD analysis project Ga0209541, IMG submission 184027) | Groundwater microbial communities from Rifle, Colorado - Rifle CSP2_plank lowO2_0.1 (SPAdes) (version 2) | ecosystem: Environmental > Aquatic > Deep subsurface > Groundwater | place... | reverse complement strand
TTTATGATGGAAAGAGTCGTCGAATCTTTGGAAAAAGATCCAAAGTTGGAGAGTCTTGATGGGGTGATTGATGCATCCGGGGAAGGTGAATGGACGATTAGTGAAGGGAAAAAACTCAATGTGCCGGTTAATGTGATTGAGGAATCTTTTGAATTTCGCAAAAAATCGAAGACTGATAAAAATGTTTCCTCAACTTTTGCCGCGCGTCTTATTGCCGCCCTTCGCCAAGCCTTCGGCGGGCATGAAGTGAAGAAAAGATAATTTTCTTGCATTTTCGTGAAAACGGGTGTATAAATTCAAATTATGAATCAAGAGGCAAAGCCTTTTAGCAGCTTATTGCAAGAAAGTATAGAACTAGAAATCAGCTCTTTGCAGGAGCGTCCGGAAAGTGTAGTTGCGGCTTTTAATGAAAACGAGAGAGTAGCTCGAGAATTAGCTCTTTTCGAACATTTAGGTAAGACCGCTCATTTTTTAGGGGAGAGACTTGGACTTGAGTCTCGTATCAATAATGATAACCAGAGACCTGAGATAATAGATCCTGAAACTATGAAGACAAGGCTTATCGGTGACAGGCCGGAATATGTTCTTGATCTGGAATGGCAGTTTGATGGAAAAGAGAGAAGATTTAAACTGGTCGTTGCTGATGATGGAAAACAGGTTAGGATCATTGAAGGGAATAATCCAGCAGAGACTGTTGATTCTATCCAGGATGGTCAGCTTAATTATGAAGGGGTGCACCAGAAAATTAGTGAGGTTCTATTCATTGTATTAAATTCTGATTTCAGCGTATTTAGGACAAAACCAGAGGAAAAGAAGTCTGCGCAAACAGCTTTATAATCTCCTTAAATTTTACAAATGGTTAGAAGTGGTGCAAGCTACCTTCGGCCGTCGGCTGCAATAAATTTATCAGCAGCTTGCGGTCCCCAACTGTCCTGTGAACCGAATCCACCCCTGGTGTGTGTTAGGTAGACACGTAAGGTTTTATTCTAGTATTAAGTGTTTTATCTTTTCTAGTTCTTTCTGATAATCAGCTTGGTCGAAGACGAATTTTTCATATTCACTACGGGATTTAAAATGATTTAGTATTAACTTTGTTTTGACTAACTCGCTGTTACTGTCGATGTCGATATATTTCCTAAATGAGGACCACTGGTAATTCTTTAAATCGGCTACTCGAATAACTGAAGAGGAAACTGGGTTCAAGTGGATATACCTGGAGACGTGAAGTAGCTGCTCGTCGGTTTCTATTCTGACTGCTTTGAACATTGACTGGAACACACTACCGGATCTGTCAGTTTTGATATTGAAGTATTTGGAGTAGCTGTTTTGAAAATTGGAAACAAAGCGTGAAAGTGAATTTTCATTAAGCTGTTTTACTAGAAGGTGAAAATGATTTGGCATAATACAATAAGCCAATATTTCTACTCCTAACTCACCGGTTTTTGATAAATCTTTTAGTAATTTATCCTTTTGACTTGTGGACAATCTTTTGAAGTGGGAAAGCCTAACTGGCGGTTTCTGGTAGCGATAGAAGTTTATTGTTTCGAGAACTCGCTGATAATCCCTTGTGTTTAAGAATATTGGTTGTTTCGCTATACTTCTGTTGAAAACGTGATAGATTTCGTGTGTGACTAGTGGCGGTTTACGATATGGCATGATTTTTTTAGAATAACACAAAATCCTAATGTGTCAACCCATTCCACACCGGGGGTGGGTTGTCGGGGGTGGGTTGTGGGTACAACTAGTTGTTGCTCTTCGCTAAGATTTCGGCGGGCATGGCGGGCATGAGGTAAAAAAGAAGAAAGATTAAATTTTGACTTGACAAGCTACCGCTATATTTGTCAAGCTTAAATTACTCATCACGTTTTAATCAAATGTTAAGTTTTGGTTATAAAAAAGGTATTTTCAATATTGGTGTTTTGTTGATTTTGATAATTGGCTTAATGGTATCAACAGCAATTATTATCCAGGCGAAACCTTTGTATAATTTTGAGTTGCCACGTAATTTTAGTTATAATCCCATAGATTTTTTAAATAGAGACCCTTTGCCGACAGGAGTTACGTGTGAGGTGCTAAAACCTGAAGTAACAAAGGTTACGGGACTCGAAAGTATTGGGATCACCGAAGCTTATATTATTGATCCCGGAAGGGATGTATTTACGGTTAAGGTAAGCGGCTTGCCTGAGCTGCCGCCCCGACGAAAGGGAGAAAAACCTTTATCTTATACCGTATATGCCGGGTTGTGGAACCTTAACCGTGCTGATCACAATGGCCAAAGCCTACAGCAGCATATAGATTTCACAGGCAGTTCATTTACAATGTCATATAATGTTCAAGGAAAACTGACCAAGGGGTATGTACCTGATGAAATAGTATTTGAAATACAAAACCATCCGAAGAATGCAAGGACGCAGCCTATTTTCTATTTATATGTGCACCAGTTTCAAAAAGGTGGGCCGACAGGCGAAATTGCCAAATGCGGCTGGTTAGTTGTTAATAAACCGGATCCTTATTTTGATGGATACGCCCCTGAGAACGAGAGGGGCGAGGGTTCGGGAGACGAAGATGAGGATTAGGTAAAGGAAGGCTTAAGCGCAATTTCCGAAAAACTTTAATAGTAGAAAACCTTTCAAGTTATTTGGATTTATATCTTGCAAATAGTTAGAATTGGGGCGAGCCACTTGCGTCCGTCGGCTGCAATTAGTTTATCTGCTGAATTTGGTCCCCAGCTCCCGGGTTTATAAATTTCCAGCTTAGGTTGGCCTTTTTGCCACATTTTTTCGATCGGGTCAATTATTTTCCAGGAATTACCAACTCTTCCTAAAAATAATGTTTGATCCCCAATGATAATATCCATCAAAAGTCGCTCGTAAGCATTAGGTTGGGGTACATCGAAAGATTTTTTGTAGCAGAATTCCATGTCGACCGGTTCCAAAACAGTGGTTAAACCTGGTTTTTTGGCAACCAGTGAAATGCCGATACCTTCGTCCGGTTGGATCTGCAAAGTTATGTGATTAGGAATCGGCTTTTGCCAGAAATTTTTGAAAAGTTCGTGTCCTTGTTCTTTAAACTGAAAAATAATCGAGGTTACGGCACCTGTTAATTTTTTACCGGTTTTAAGATAAAAGGGGACTTCTTGCCATCTTTCGTTGTCGATAAAAAATTTAACCAGGGCAAAAGTCTCTGTCTGGGAATTTTTGGCAACACTAGCTTCCTGACTATAGCCTACATATTGTCCTCGTATCGTATTTTTGATAATGTCGTCTTTAGAAAAAGGTCGAATGGCTTTGAGAACCTCAATTTTCTGGCGCCTGATGCTATCTCTTGAGAATGTGCTTGGCTCATTCATAGTAACTATTGTCAAAAGTTGCAAAAGGTGGTTTTGGACAACATCACGCAGTGCCCCCATTTTGTCGTAGAACTCACCGCGTTTTTCAATACCGATTCTCTCGGCTAGTGTAATTTGGACGTTATCTACAAAATCACGGTTCCAAACAGGTTCAAAAATTTCGTTGCCAAAACGGAAGGCAAAAATATTCTGGACAGTTTCCTTGCCTAAGAAATGATCAATTCTAAAAATTTGTGACTCCTCGAAATATTTATTCAATATTTCATTTAGGTTGTGGGCAGATTGGTAGTCAAAACCAAAAGGTTTTTCGGTAACAATACGGGAAAGTTTGCCATGCTTTTGGCAGCCCAAATTAAATTTGTATTTACCCAAGTTTTCAAAGGCTTTTTGGTAGATAAAGGGGGAAACGGCCATATAGAGAACGCGTTGCGTGCAAACTTTGTTGGTTTTTTCCACAGTCTCAAGTTTTTGAGAAAGCAAACTCAAGTTTTTGCCGCTTTCAACATCGCATTGGATATATTCAATAAGACTGGAAAATTTGCGCCAGAGATTTTTGTCGTCAGCCTTAATATTTTCCTTAAGACTTTCTGCAAATTGCTTACTTGTGTAAGCACTTCGGGCAGCTGCGATGATTTTTAATTTTTCTGGAAGCAAGTTGGTTTTGAAAAGTTCAAAAAAAGAAGGAAAAATTTTTTTGCGAGAAAGATCACCAGTGGCACCAAAGATTACGAAAACTGTGGCACTAGCCTTGACACTTTGAGGATCAGGTGATGACATCAACTTATTTTTAACAATTGTACACCAAATGGTTAGTGCCAAGATTTACTAGCAGGATAGTATTGGAAGAATTTGAGACCTTTGGAATCTTATGGTAGGCGCGGTAACTGGGGGAGTGGTGGTCTTAGATCAAAACCAGCTTCGGGTTGGGAACTGGGGACAGAACCATTTCTTTCGGCTATCGAGGGAGCGATAGAAGCGGAAGGTTTCGGGGTTGGAACAATTCCACTTTCGGCAACTGGTGTTGGGACAGGCAAAAATTCTTCTACACTATTGTTAACTTGAGATTGATATATCCAGTAAATTCCGGTTACTCCGGCAAGAAAGACGATAACTAAGAGAATCACTAGTCTTGCATTGTTCATTATTTTTTAGTGGCAGGGTCGGGTACCAGTCAGTACCCGATTTATCTCGTACCAGTCAGTACCCGATTTGGACAGTGGATTCATATTGTACCACTTTGATATGAGGATGCAAGTTTATCTTACTTCTAGGTTGCTGAAAACCTGTCAGTCATGATTAATTAAAAATAGGTTATTGTTACAATCTAGCCATTTGTCATCCTGAACTTGTTTGCCCTGAGTAATTCGATTCCACTCATTATCATGATGAAATCGAAGGGATTCAGGATCTAAGCTCAGATTCCGAAACCCTTCGGCTTCGCCACGTCTGGCGTGGCTTCGCTCAGGACGGGCTAGTTCGGAATGACAGGAATAAGTAGGTTTTCAGCAAGCTCCCTACTTCGTAGAAAACTTACAAGGAATTTTAACGGCCTTTGACCGGGAATACTACAATCCCAAGTAGAGTGTTAATTAACCATAGTGCAACTGCTCCGATTAGGGCCGGAAGAAAGCCGGTAATGGTAAAACCCGGAACAAAGTAAGCAACTCCCCAAATGAGTGCCGCATTTACAACAAAACTAAATAAACCAAGAGTGAGAATTGTTATTGGGAGAGTGACAATTGTCAAAATTGGTTTGATAAAAACATTAACAACACCGAGAGCAAAGGCAACAATAGCAGCTGTTAGATATGTGTCTATTGTGAAGCCTGGAAGGTACTGAGAAATGGCAAAGATTGCTAATGCAGAAAAAATAAGATTGGCTAATTTTTCAAACATTTTTTACAGTATATCATGCGTCTTGACTTTCGGTGCCTATTTGCTTTTCTATAGAAGTATAGCCTTAAATGAGCGAAAGAGATTTACCTGACCGTGAGGTTCTTGGTGAGGATCTGGAGTGGTTGGATAGAATCGTTAGAAGCGGAGAACTACTTTCCGTAATTTGGGATTCAAAATCCGAAGATATTCCGCCAAACCCAGCTCAATATGAACACGGAGTACAACTTGGCCATGATCAGATGGTGAAATATTATGGTTGGTATTTTCTGACAGAACACTTTACCGACATGCCCGGGGGGAATATATCAGAGGAAGTTGCCAGGTTAAAGCAAGGTTTTAAGCTTTGGAAGCAATCAGTTCTTTTTGAAGAACCAAATATTTCTGAAAGAAGGCAATTCATAGAAGATTTAACGCTATTTAAGCTAGCCAAAATAGCTCGGTGTGAATCGCAAAAAATACCTAGCTCAATAAAGGATGAATCAGGAGAAGAAATGAGGCGTTATTGGCTTTATGTAAGAGAAATCACCACAGCCGCAGTAGAGACTGAAAGAAGAACCATATCTACTTAATTTTCTTCTTAATAGATCAAATAATAAACGACTGGGGTAAAATTGTAGGACTATCGCTCCTTCTGCTACAAAATAGTGAAAAATGATAATAAAGTTCCAATAAATTGCCCCCATTTTATATTTTTGGGTAATTTTTTGGCAAAAAAAGGCCCAGATTTTGCAAATCTGGGAAAAATCAAGAAATTCTTAAAAAATGCTTATAAAAGAATTATACTATATGAAACGAATCTTGAATAGATAGCGGATTGAGGCGTGAAAAATATTATAATAGGAAGACTTAATGAAAAACATAAGGTGGGCAGAACTTTTTAAAAAAATTCCTAAAAAGACTCTAGGGTTTCACATTTCTAAATTATTTTTAATCATAAGCGTATTTTTGATAATTCCTTCAGTGGGTAACTTGAGGCTGGGTTACAGCCAGCCATTAAACTGGGAGAAAGCGATAATTGAAGTTTCTCTACCAAGCCCAACCCCGAAACCTAAGGAGGAAGTAACTGAAACTCCAATTGCCGGCAATAAAGACTTGATTTTGGATGCCCAAGAAGAAAATCCTGAAGTTAAATTAGATTCTAAAAAATTATCCACTTTGTGCAAAGACGTTAATGAATCCTGGAAGCTGGTGCCAAACCCGGATGTAGATGGGCAGTACATCATTTGCAATTCAGGCAGTGGGGAGATGGCAACAGCGGGTGAGTTGAATTCTGCGCAAAATAATTATCGGGTAAATAATGGTTTGAATGCTCTTACGATAGACGGCCAACTTTGCTCAATTGCCGCGGAGAGAGCAAAAGAAGTTGCCGATAATTTTTCTCACGATGGATTTGAAGCGGTAGTAGATAGGCATAATTTGCAGAAAAATGCGGTTGGTGAAAATATCGCCAGCGGGCCGTTGACTGCAGTGCAGTTTGTAGAATGGAGTTGGAACATGAGCCCGGGACATCGCGAAAATATGCTTGGGGATTGGAGCGAGGGTTGCGGGGGAGTTTACGACAGATTTGCCGTATTCATCTTTGCGAAATGACAATTGTAAAAAATCCCGATGTGTCAATAGAAAACCACACCCGATGTGGGCTAAAAAAATGTGGGTTAAACTGACAGGCCAATTTTTTGGTATTGATTTCTCGAAAATTAGGTAGTAAAGTTTTTAGTACCCTCTTATGTCAACAATTCACATTTGCGACGGTTGTAAAAAAGTAATAAAGCCTCTTGATTCAGTAAGTTTTATGGGTAGTAAAAAGCTTAGGGGTACGATTTTTTGCGAAAATTGTTTTAAAATTGTAGAAAAATATATAATCACAAAGTACAATTTAGTAGGTGAGGATTATGTTAACAAAGGAAGATAAAATTGAAATAAGAGAAATAGTAAGTGAGGAAGTCGATTTAAGAACGAATCCGTTGAGGAGATCGTTAGTAGAAATAGAAAAAGATAGGAAAATTCTCAAAGACATTTGGGAATTTATAAAAGATCACGCTACAAAAATTAATGACCATGAGGAAAGAATAAGTAATCTTGAGTCTCCCCAAAAATTTTAGATCTTAATATATTTCGAATTTTTCTAGTAATTTCTTATTTCCTTCTATCTGGTAGCGGAGAAGTTCGCTGTAGATGCCTTTTTTCTTAGATAAAGTTTGAGGCGAGCCGATGTCGGTTACTTTGCCTTCGTCTATAACAATAATTTTTTCAACATTTTGAATGGTAGAAAACCGGTGGGCAACGATGATAACCAGTTTATCGCGCATTAAATTTTCTAAACCTTCCTGAACTTCTTTTTCGTTTTTAGCATCGAGTGAGGAAGTGGCTTCATCAAGTATTAGAATCGGCGAATCTTCCAAAATGGCGCGGGCGATTTGAATCCTTTGTTTTTGGCCGCCGGAAAGTTTTACCCCTCGCTCACCAATTTCGCTATTTATGCCCTTCGGTAATCTATTTACAAATTCCCATGCGTTAGCGAGTTTTAGGGCTTCGACAATCTGATTTTTCCCTGTATTTGGTTTTGCGTAGGTTACGTTTTTGGCGACAGTTGAGGAGAAAAGTTCAGCATCCTGAAATACCAGAGAAATGTTGTTTCTAACAAAATGGTGAGTTAAATCTTTATACTTTTTGCCGTTTAAATAAATGTTGCCTGCAGTTGGCTCGTAAAGTTTGAGAATTAAATTAACGACAGTAGTTTTTCCGGTTCCACTATGTCCAACCAGGGCAATTTTATCGCCGGAAAGGCATTTGAAAGAGACATTTTTGAGAACCTGTTGCCCTTTTTCGTACGAGAATGATACTTTTTTGAATTCGATATTGGGATTTTTTAATTTTTCTACTTTCGAGTCAAGTTTGTAATTTTCAGTTCCTTTTAAGTCCAAAATTTCAAAATATTCCTTACTGCCGCTTTCGGCTTGTTGAAGATTGGTTAAGATAAATGACATAGCAAAAAGGGGCCTTCTTGCTTGATTTACAAGTTGTAGTATTAAAACTAATGTACCGATTGTTATTGCACCGTTAAACGTATTAATAAAGGCGACTATATTTACACCGAGTAAAATAATAATTAGAGAGAGATTTCTCGCAAAATCGAATTTATGGAATGTCCAGCTTTGATGAGCGAAGATTTTATTGAACTTGTTTAGATTATCCGAAATAAAGTTAAGTTCGCGATTTTCGGCCAGAGACGTTTTGACAAGTTTAATATTAGAAACAACTTCGGTTATGCGGGCCCGGGAAATATCTTCGTAATAATTTTTCTTAACCTCTCTCTCGCCCCAACGTTTTGTTGAATAGTAAGAGAGAGACAAATAAATAGGGAAGAGAATGGCGACGAGTACTGCAATTGGAATATTGTAGTAAGCTAAGATAGCTATAGTAAAAATGCTTTGGAGGAATGTTGGTAAAATAAAGTTGGTTGAGCCGTTAATAAAATTTTGAATTGTAAAAAGCGCCCGGTTTAATTGATGGATAATTTTGCCGGAAATTTCGCTGTCAAAATAAGATTGCGGAAAAGTTAAAATTTTGTCATAGAATTTTTCAGTTAAAAATTTTCTGAGTCGCCCCGCAAAATGGTCACCCAGCCTTTCTGTAGCAGTTGTAATGACCTGTGAAATTAGCCCGAGGATAAACGTGAGTAAAATTAAGTAGATTAATTTTTGAAAATTACCTTCTGCAGTTTGCAGCTGCAAAACAATTTCGTCGACTATAAATTTGGAAAGAATTGGCGGAATGAGCTCTAGTATTGATGATGTGACAATCAAAAGGCCGATGATGGCAACAATGCCATGAAGCGGCTTGGAAATTCTAATAATCTTTAAAATGTTTTTCATTTGAATGTTGATTATATCAGTTAAATTTTTTTAATTATGTTTTTATGTTTAAATTTGCTTTGGTGCGTGTCTGGCTGTAAAATTACCAAATATTTATGGCAATAAGAGCAGAGACTGGTATTCAACAAGCAACTGAGCGAGGAGAACGAGAAGCCAAAAATTTTATATTTAAATTTAACCGTTTTGATGAAGCTTGTATCGCGTGTTTTGTACCGGGTTGTGACAGTTCAATTAAATATGGTTTTTCTGAATTAGAATTTGATAAAAAAACGGGCCAGATTATTGGGTCAAAAGGAGTAAAAGTTCCATCAGTATTAGAGCCGGATGGGGTTAGTTATCGGGCGAATCGACCAAACGGCTTTAGTCACTTTTCTTCCCAAATGAGGATGGTAGTTGATCTTGAAAGCGCATCGCTTGTTAAATCGAAAGCCAAAAGGGAAGAAAGTACGATGTTTATCGCAAACCCTGATGAAACTGGTCTAGTCGAAGCTCAGATTTTTGAGTTGAGGGAAATGGCTGAGGCTTTGTTTATTAAACCACTGATAGACGAGAGATATCTGGATAGAGTCCGGATGTATTTGGGGGCCTGCCAAAGACATGAATTTAATCTTAGAAGTTTGCAGTTAGTTACTGAAATGAAGGGCAATATTATTAACCGTGAAATTTTGAGAAACTCAATTCTTTTAGAGCAACAAGTTCCTTTTTAATTTTTATCTGCGGCGGCAAAGATGTCACAGCGTATTTATTGACAAGCCAACACGCCGGAGCAACGAGGGTTAAGAAAGCTTCGGAAGGACAAGCTAGCCTTTTAAAATTCCGCAAGAAATTTAAATTCAAAAATTTTAAAGAAGCTCTGGAGTTTGTTAATAAAGTTGGGGGAATTGCCGAAATCGAAGGGCATCATCCGGATATAAATTTTGGCTGGGGTAAGGCTGAAGTTACTTTGTATACTCACGCCATCAAAGGTTTATTTGAAAATGATTTCATCTTGCCTAGCAAAATTGATCAGCTGGAAAAATAATTTATCCCTAATCCATAGGATCATCTTCACAACAATAAAGTCAAGTAATAGCTCTTAATAATGTCTAGGCCGCGATACATTCCGTACAGTTGATGTATCTTGAAAGGTCGTTACAATGGCTCGTATATGCGAGCCTACAAAGTATTTCCATTAAGACAAATCAAATCAGCTAATCTATCTAAAGCTGCACTTGTCAGATTGTACTGGTTTGACTGGTACAAAACTCATGGTAGGAACATCTCTTTAACCTGTAGACACTTTGGTATTTCCAGAGATACATTCTATCTCTGGTTAAGAAGATTCAAACCTTACAACTTACAAACACTGGAGGATGACACATCAAACAGAAGACCGCACAAACTGCGCCAGATGACAACAGATCTTACGATCATCAAACGTATTTACGAGATTAGACTTGATGATCTTGAGAAGAGTAAGTACGAGATACAAGCAGAACTGTTGCGGGAAGGTATTATTGTTGGCAGATCAGCAATCCAGAAGGTCATCAACAGACACAGTGAGCTTTTCAATACCCAACACAAGAAGAGAGTCAAGAAACACAGAAACTACAAAATTGCCAGAATCAAGGCTGCCCGAGAGCTTAAGAGTAAAGATCTGGGTTCACTGGTAATGATTGATACCAAACACTTATATATTCTTGGCGTCAGATTCTATCTCTTTGTTGCTATTGACTGTAAAAGCAGGTACGGATATGTTTGGTGCTACAAAACGGGCTCATCATTGTCTGCTGCTGATTTCCTCAAGAGAGTAATTAACTACTTCCCATTTGAGATATCAGCCGTCAACACAGACAACGGATCGGAATACTTACTCAACTTCCACAAGCTCTGCCAAGATCTTGGTATCATGCACTACTTCACCCATCCCTACACCCCTAAGATGAACAATCAGGCAGAAAGGTTCATTCAAACTGCTGAGTACGAATACTTCAACTGGCAGTATGATTTATTGCCGGATCTTGATGAGATTAACAAACGTTGCAATATCTTTAACTACAAGTACAACAACAAAAGATTCCATCAATCTTTAAAGTATCAAACACCAAACGAATATGTTATTAACTATCTAAAAGAAAAGGGAGGAGAACTGTACGGTATCTAGGGAGCCAGCACAAATAATTGCAAGCCATTTTTGCTTATGCGACAATGAATTTATGCTTTCTATTGTAAAAACCAAAGATATTGACGAGGAAAGTTTTGGCGCGGTTAAAGTAAAAAATTTATTTAGTGATCGGGATCTTTTGACAATTAGCGCCGCCATGATCAGAGTCGAAGGGGTAAACAGGCGCCACCGAAATAATAAGAGCGATGAGTTCCATTTTATACTTTCTGGCACAGGTTCATATGTTGACGAAGAAGAAGGTAGTCAGGTAGGCGCGGGAGATCTTGTCCATATTCCTCGGGGTCAGGCTTATGAAAATTCCGGCCAGATGACATTACTGGTCTTTTCATCTCCCAGCTACGACGAGAAGGAAATTGAGTATCTAGATTAGGGTTAAATGGTTGACTTCGGTGAAATTAATCTTTCTAAAAAGAGCTTTATAAATTACAAGCAATTTAATGAGAATTTGTATCAAAAAGTCATAAGTGCTTCTTCAGCTCTTAAAAATAAAAAGATAGTTCATATAAATTCAACAGAAAACGGTGGCGGTGTTGCCGAACTATTAATTTCTCAAGTTGCCCTCGAGCGAAATTTAGGTCTCGATTCCCATTGGTATGTAATACACCCCCCTAAGGAATTTTTTGTAATAACCAAAAAAATTCACAATTTACTTCAGGGTGAGGATTCGACTTTAGACGATGTTGAACAAAATTATTATTTGGAAAAGAGTAAAAAAGTTGGAGATGAACTGGACTATTTTCTAAATAAGGAAAAAGTTGATTTGGTAATTACCCACGATCCGCAACCACTGCTAATAGGTTGCTGTAATCTTTTGCCAAGGGTGCCTAAAATTCTTCGTTTGCATATTGATTTAACAAACCCCAATCAAGAAACTTTATTTTTTTTAAAACCTTTTATAGAAGTTTTTGATAAAGTTATTGTTTCCAGAGACGATTTTCGTTTTCCCTGGCTTAAATTGGATAAGGTTAAGACGATCATGCCGGCAATTGATCCACTGGCTGCGAAAAATTTACAAATTACCGATGATGAGGCATGGGAGATTCTTTCAAGATTCGGTGTTAGGCGAAAAATGCCGTTAATTTCCCAAATTTCCCGATTTGATAAATGGAAAGATCCGATTGGAGTTATTGAGGCATTTAAGGCGGCCAAAGAAGAAATTGACAATTTACAATTGGTTCTTCTTGGCCTAATTGAGTCGGTCGATGATCCCGAAGCTAAAGCACAGGTAAATTCAGTTCTTAAGGCAGCAAAAGATATTCCCGATATCTTGATTTTTTACGACGAGAATCAGTTAAAAGGTATTGCCAATGATAATTTTGTTAGAGCGCTGCAGACGGCCAGCGATGTTATTCTCCAAAAGTCTCTAAAAGAAGGTTTTGGTTTAACTGTTTCTGAAGCCATGTGGAAAGGTAAGGCGGTAATCGGAGGTAATGTTGGGGGAATAAAGATGCAGATTAAAAATGGTGAAGATGGTTTTTTGGTAGACAGTATTAAGGAGACAGCAAGTAAGATTGTCGAGCTAATAAATAACAAGGCTTTTAGAGAGATAATTGGTAGGAGAGCACAAAAGACTGTTGCTAGTAAATTTTTAATGCCCAGATATCTGCTGGATAATTTGGAAGTTTATAATAAAGTATTAAAAATTAAAAATGAAAATTTCAATTAAAACATCAAAAAATAAAGAAATTGTTGATATTACAGAAAAAGTTGAAGAAGTTTTGTCAGAGCAAAATATAAAAAATGGGGTTTGTAATATTCATTTAACCCATACGACGGCGGCACTAACTACTGCCGATCTTGATCCGGGAACAGACGAAGATCTAAGTACGGCGTTTGAGGCAATAGTTCCAAAGCTTGTTTGGCGGCATCCGCATGACCCCGCTCACACTCCCGATCATATTGCATCGGCACTAATCGGAACGTCGATTAGCATTCCCTTTGAAAATAAAAAATTAATTTTAGGATCGTGGCAGAGAATCATTTTGGCTGAATTTGCTGGACCAAGGGAAAGAACAATGGTTATAACTCTTTTAAGTTAGTAGTTGTTTTCAACCTTCGAAAATTATGGTAAAGATATAAACTGTTAAAATTCCCAAAGCAAAAAATATTAATGTTTGCACGCCTCTTCTCTTGTTTCCGTCTTCGTGAATTTCCGGTATTAGGTCGCTGGCTGCTATATAAGTAAAGTGACCGGCAGCAAGTGCTAAAAAGAAATATAGATAATTTTCAATAAGAGTTGCAGCCGCAAAAGCAATAAGTGCTCCGGCAAGAGCAGTGAGAGCCGACAGGAAATTAAAGATTACTGCCCTTGTTTTAGAGAGTCCATTGGCAAGTAAAACTCCCATATCTGCTATTTCCTGTGGAATTTCGTGGGCAGCAACGGCAATTGATGTAGTGATTCCCAGTGGAATACTATTAAGAAAAGCAACAGCAATGGTGACACCGTCGACAAAATTATGGATACCATCGCCGATTAGAACAAGTAGGGTACTAGGCTTTTCGCCGTGGCCATGATGATAGTGGAAGAGCCGAATGTATCTTTCGGCTATAAAAAAGCTTAAAAATCCCAGTAGTGCCGGTACAAAAATGTTTGCATCGTTTGCTTCCTCCAGCGCTTCGGGGAAAAGGTCTAAAAATGCAGTTGCCAGAAGAGCTCCGGCAGCGAAGGCAATTAATATTCCTGCGAAAGCCTCTGTGATTTTTCTTTTGAAAAGCAAAAAATAGCTGCCAGCCAGTGAACCGATACTGCCAATAAAAGTAAAGAGGATAATGTATGCAAGAATCATTGCAAATTACTTTTTACTTCGGGGTTTTTCTTCTTCGTCAGGGACTAAAAAAATTGCCAGAAAGATTAGGCCGGCAAAAATCGGCATAACAATTGTAAAGGCGCCGACCGAGAGATTCATAACAATAACTGTAAGTATGATAAGGGCAATAATGAAGGCAACGGTAAAGTAGAAATTTTTGTCGAGCTTAAATTTTTTGAGTGACACTAGTTAAGAGTATGTCAAAATAATATTAATTTATCAAGAGTTTTTATGTTTTTCCATTTAATCGAACATCCCATTGAAGGGTTTTGCGCGGAAGGTGGGGGATTGTTAGCAAGTAGAGAGTTGAGGGCTTCTTTTAATTCTTCTTTTACCTGGTGATCCGGCTTTTTGGGTTCATATTTGCCATCGATTTTTTCAACCGGTGGCCAATTATTGTTAATTCTTCCTCGATAATAAAGTTTTCTGTTTCTATCAAACACAAAAATATCTGGAGTGCATTGGGCGTTGTATGTCCTAGCGACTTCTTGCGATTCATTGCGAAGATAAGGAAAGTTTATCTGCCACTCACTGGTTTTTTGTTTCATGACTTCAAAACTGTCTTCGGGATATTGTTTTTCATCGTTAGGATTAATACCGACAAAACTTACGCCTTTTTCTTTATATTCGCTGGCGAGTTTAATCAGCAGGGGCCAGGCGGCTTTTGCATAGGGGCAATGGTTACAGGTAAAAATAACTACTAAACCATTTGCGTTGGCAAATGAATTAAGTGAATAGTTTTTGCCGTCGGTTGCCGGTAAATTAAAATCTGAAGCTTGAGAGCCAATTTTAGTTTGTGTTGATTCTATTAAAGCCATAGCTTGCGTTAAAATTTACTTGGATTAACGCGGATTAATCTATCATCTTCGGAAGTTGGAATTCCTCGACCATCACGATTACTGGTAGTAATATAAAGCATGTTGTCGGGGCCAACAACTACTTCGCGCATTCTACCAAGTTGCCCTTTAAGATGTTCTACCAGGGTTGCCTCGCCGTTTTCGATTTTTGCTTCATACAAAGCTTGACCTCTTAGACCCACAAAAAATATTGATCCGTTTAAATATGCATTCCCCGAAGGCGCCCAAGTATCTGAGCCACTGTGAATTATAGGGGATTTAAGCCCTTGTTGAGTTTCGTCTCCGCGAATTGTCGGCCAACCGTAGTTGGCGCCAGCTTCAATTAAATTAAGTTCGTCTGTAGCGCTTTGCCCATGCTCGTTTTCCCATAATCTGCCTTGGCTATCCCAAGTTAAACCCTGTGGGTTACGGTGGCCATAGGAGTATACGAGATTGCTAAACGGATTGTCCGGCACGGGGCTACCGTTATCGGTAACTCTTAAGATTTTTCCAGCGAGAGAATTTGTGTTTTGTGAAAGCGAGGGTTCTCTGGCATCACCGGTTGCAATATATAGAAATCCGTCCGGGCCAAATTTGATTCGGCCTCCGTCGTGAAATATAGCGCCGGGGATACCGTTGACTATAAACGTTTCATCTGTCAGGCGATTATTTTCTAAGGTAAATCTGGAAACCCTATTACGGGTTTCATCGCCTTCGCCTTCATAAGTGTAGTAAAGATAAATAAATTGATTCTGGTTAAAGTTTGGATGGATTGCAATGCCGTGCAACCCGCTTTCGCCAATGGTTTTAACATTTATTTGGGCAACTGGTTTATTGGATAAATTGCCATCCGTATCAATTAACCAAACATTACCTTTGCGTTCGGTGAACATTAAAGAGCCGTTTGGTAAAAAAGCCAGGGCCCAGGGGATTTCTAAATTTGAAGCAACAGTTGAAAGCAAAGGAATATTTTCAGGATTCGTTTCCTGAGATTGATTAAGAACACCAGTATCTACTTGAGGGATGTTCTTTTCTCTTTGCAAAATGCTCAGTGGGTTAGAAAAAGGCAGAAGTGTGTAAGCAAAAGCAAGTGCGGAGACTACAAAAATGAAAATAATAAATTTTCGAGGCATTTGCTATATTATAGCCGCTCTTGGGGATTGGAGAATTCTTTCAGATGAACTTAAGTCTGTTAGTGAGTTAAGTTTAAGAATTAAACTTAGGGAGTAAAAATTGTTTTAAACTTAATAAATTGTATTTGAGCAGAAGTTTACCAAGTTTTGGCACCCGATATAAATACAGTTTTTCGATATCTTCATCGTTTTTTTCCATTTTACGAATTAGCCCAAATCCTTCCAAGTAAGATGCGTCTTTAGACAAACCTCCCGGGTGGCTTGTGTTGCCAAGACCACGCTTAATTCTATATGTTGTGATATATGCTTTGTCTGCAGATATGAATTTTACCAAGTGGTTAAAAATTTCCCTAAATGATTTATGAGATATTTCGACCGCTTCAAGTCTGGCCTTATAAATATCATAGGCGCTTTTGGTAATAGTGTTAGTCTTAAATTCGTTGTATACAGCCAACCCTTCCATATAGACCATACGATCCTTGTAAGTGACCAACTTAAGAAGAGGATTTTGGGATTTTTTAATATTTAGTTTTTGCAGTACGTGAGATTCAATTTCGTGGACTATTAACCTTCTCACATTATTGGGGTTCCTTTTAACACGAGCCCCAATTTTAAGCTTGGTTAAGCTATCGCTGATTATATGGCTGTTAAAATTATTTATTTCTAGGGGATAATCTTCAATTCGATATTTTTCTTTGAGAGCTTTTAGGAATTCTTTTCGGATAGCGTTAGCATCAAGCGGTTTTTCTTTTGATGATTTAAGTGATATTTTAGGAAGGTTTCTTTTGATGTTTTTAATATTATCAATATCCCAGTGAAATATTTTTTTGGTTGCTAATGTAAACTCATTGGTTCCCAAAACTTCCAGTGCTGTATACAAATGGAATAGATCATTTAAATATTTTTTTAGGTAATTCCTCAAATCGTTTGGAAGGCTAATAAGATTTAACCTGATATGGAGTTGATTGATTTCTTCTTTATAACCTTGCAAATCCTCTTTTTTATATTTAAATTGGGGATTATAATTATTGGAACTGTAAAACTTTTCTTTTTCTTCCTCAAAATTTGTTGGTGTTAGGCGATGAGTGTCGAGAAGTAATTTGTTTCCAAGACTGGCAGCTTTTTTGGCAAATTTCAAAAGTTCTTTTTTGTTTTTATCTGAAATACGATTTTGCATACCTAAGTTATATTTTACACATGCTAAAATTATTTAACTTTTGTGAAACTACCGCTGGGAATTTTGATTATAGTTGTTATTGCGATAGTCGGCTACTTTGGTTGGCAGTACCAAAAGGAAGGGCAAATAAAATCACCTTCAATAACTTTTCAAGAAAAAGAACAACCGCTTGATAGATATTCTTTTAATGCACTATCAAGCAGAGATTTTGAGCCGAGTGAAATAGAACTTGGTGATGTTATTGAAGATAATGCGGATTTTACATCGAGACTATTTTTCTTTACAGCCGGCGCAAAACGGGTTAGTGGTCTTATTAACATTCCCAAAGGAGATGTAGTACATCCGGTGATTGTTATGTATCGCGGTTATGTTGATAGGGAAGCTTATACAACCGGAACAGGTACGCAAAGAGCGGCAGAAGTTTATGCTCGCAGCGGTTTTGTAACATTAGCGCCCGATTTTTTGGGTTATGGTTCTAGTGACAAACAGACTGAAAATGAAATGGAAGAGAGATTCCAAACTTATACGACAGCAATTACGCTTCTTAAGTCAGTTGAAAACTTAAATAAAACTTTCATAAGTAATAATATTTTTGCGCAGGTAGACCCAGCTAAAGTCGGTATTTGGGGGCATAGCAATGGCGGGCAAATTGCAATTTCAACTCTGGAAATAATTGGTGAAAGCATCCCCACGGTTTTGTGGGCACCGGTAACTAAGCCGTTTCCTTATTCCATTCTTTATTATACGGACGAATTTGATGACAGGGGAAAATATTTGAGAAAGGTAATTGCAGAATTTGAGAAAGATTATGACGTAGACAAATACTCTATAGAAAAATTTTATGACCAAATAAATGCACCTATCCAAGTCTATCAGGGAAGTAGTGATGATTCGGTTCCACAGAAGTGGTCGGATGAATTTGTGGCAACAATGAAAGAACTTAAAAAAGATATAGAATATATTGTTTATTCGGGTGCTGACCATAATTTACTTCCTAATGGTTGGAACAATGCAGTCAGTGAAGGAATGGAATTTTACAGAGCTAAATTTGGTTTATAAATAGATATAATTTAGGTTAGTGGCGAAGAAAAAAATTAAACAGGAAAAATCCCACTACGAACTCCTTAAAAGCGAGTGGGTTAGACGCCATAAAAAGATTCGCAGAACAATCTACAAAAAACATAAAGAAACTTTTGAAGCAGTTGTTGATAAATTTCCGGCAAAGGAAAAATTGGCACATGGTGCAATAGGGGCACTGATGCTTAGTTCCGTTATGCCGTCTTCGCCGGCAATAATAAGTGCGATTGCTGGTAAGGGGGAGAAAGTAGAACAGTCAGTTGAGGTTGATAGAACAGGGGAAATGCTTTCTGAAATAAAAACAATTGTTCCAAGTGAAGTTAGGCAACTGTCTGGCGAAGAAGAAGTTAAAGTAGGGGAAATTCTCACAAAATATTTTAAGACCCACGTATCTGCCGAGTTGGATGGCAAAAGGTTAAACAGAAGTTACGGGGTGATTGGGGCTGAACAGCATTTAATGAGGTATCCGGGTGATACTATGGCTACGCATTTACCAAAAGAATTGCAAAGTAACGAAATGATTTACTCAAGCGGTATGGCACCGGGTAGAGGTGCCTGGGGATATTTTGCAAAAAGTAAAGCCGAAATGACAGCACGCGATATTGAGCGCGAAAAATGGTATATCGCGGTCCAAACTTTTGCGGCTCCAAACTATAATTCTAGACTTAGTGAATACCGGGATTTTTTTAAATACAGAAAAATGATATTAGTGAATACTAAAACTGGTCAGGCGGTAATCGTTGACATAGCGGATGTCGGGCCGGCTGTCTGGACCGGAAAACATTTAGGGGGTTCGCCGGAAGTTATGAATTATATCGGGTACGGAGATAAATCTCGAAAAGGGCCAGTGCTGTATTTCTTTGTTGATGACGTGGAGGATAAAATACCATTGGGATCAATAGTCGCAAAATGAGAAAATTGCAAAAACATTTTTACAGCAATTTTGTTGATCTGGATTCTTTGGAGACTGATTTGGATTTATTGACGCTTTCAAAAAGTGAAAAAGACGAACTTCTGGAGCTTGCCCATGTTCATGTTCATCAAACTGTAATGGATGCGATTTTGAATGAGCTAAATGAGACCGATAAAAAAAGATTTTTGGAGCTAATGGCCGAAGGAAGGGACGAAAAAATCTGGGAGCACTTGAATGCAAAGGTTGAAAAAATTGAGGACAAAATTGTGATTGCCGCCAAGCAAATAAAGCAGGAGATGAGAGAAGATATTAGGAAAGTAAAGACCTAAACTATTAATGCCAAAGCAGGGTTCGTTTCATGAATATGTGACGGGAGAAGTATTTAAAATATGACTGAGAGAGAAATCCTTGAGCAGACAATAGAGATGGAAAAGCGTGTAACGCCATTTTAAGCCGTGCCAACAAACCCGGCTTCTCAGGTTTCTGATTTTTCCTTGAAAATTCAAGATTATACGAAGGTTAATGCGGTGCCGTGTTTGTTGGCACGGCCGGTTCTGCCGATTCTGTGGACGTAGTCATCGTAAGTTTTAGGAATATCATAATTTATAACGTGGGTGACATCTTCTATGTCCAGTCCGCGAGAGGCTACATCGGTTGCCAGCAATACCTGGATTTTGTCCTGCTTGAATTCTTTTAATATCCGCTGCCTGTGTGCTTGCGATTTATTGCCATGAATCGATCCGACCTTAAAGCCTCTTCTGTTTAAGTCTTTAGTTAAGTTTTCAACACTCCACTTTGTTTTGCCAAAAACCAGAACTTTATCAAAACCGTTTTGGATTAAAAGGCTGTGCAGCTCTTCTATTTTTTGGTTTTTGTCTTTTATGTAGACCACGTCTTGATCAACGTACTGGGCTGTTTCCTGTTTTTTTACGGATACGGTTGTTGGTTCGTTTACAAATGACTGGAGAATGCTGCTTACTTTTGCGCCTACAGTTGCCGAGAAAAAAAGCGATTGCCTGCTAGTTGAAAGCAGAGAAATAAAGTATTCGACAGTTTTGATGAAACCGATATCAACCATCAGATCTACTTCGTCTAAAATTACGTTTTGAAATCTTGTTAAGTCCAGTGCCCTTTTTTCTATCATGTCTTTGATTCTACCCGGGGTGCCGATAACAAAATGAGGATTTCTTTTAAGTTCAAACATTTGTTTACTATACCCTGCGCCGCCGATAAGCAGACATGAATAAATTCCCATGTTTTGAGCAAACGATATTAGCTCGTCGTTAATTTGCCCGGCGAGTTCTCTGGTTGGTGTTACAACAAAAACCTTTTGGTTTCTGTCTTTTTGGATTTTTTCGATCATAGGAATAAGAAAAGCCGCAGTTTTTCCTGTACCTGTGTTGGCTGTACCTATGAGATCCTTTCCGGACATAATCGTAGCGATTGTTTGGTCCTGAATAGGGGTAGGGGTGATATATCCTTTTTGCTTAATGTTTTTAAGAAGTTGGGGAGACAATTTAAAATCTTCGAAAGAATTTTGTGCTCTGTAATGATCCTTTTCCAACTCCTGGGCTTTTTTAATAAAGAGATTAATATCCAGAGGTTTTTCGCTTTTCTGCCTAAAGGATTTAAAGCCACCAGAATAACTGCGGAATCTTTTCCCCGGACCGCCATTGCCAATGGAATTGTAATTGCTCCTTGAAAAGGAGCGAAAGTTTTTTCTGTACATAGTTAGTTAAAAAGAAGATATGTAAAGTGAAAACCCGATAGGCTCTACTTTTGAGCTATCAGATGTGAGTGGCTCCTTTAGAGGGAAACAAATACAGCTCGAATCTTAATTCAACTATAGGGTAGTGTAGCATATATTGTTTGTTAAAACAACCCTTTTTGTTAAACTGTGATTCATGGATGTATTGACACTTTTGTAACTTTTGTATATACTTTAGTTACCCTTCGACTACGCTCAGGGTCTTTGACTATGCAGACTGTAATTCATATCAAAGCAGATAAAGAAGTTAAGGAAAATGCGGCTAAAGCAGCTCGCGACCTTGGGCTTAGTTTGAGTGATGTAATTAACGCATCCCTTAGAAATTTTATAAGAACCAGGAAAATAGTTTTTTCCGATACTCCACAAATGACGCCGGAGCTTGAGAAGCTTCTGGATAAGGTTGAGGAGGATATAAAGCATAATCGTAATTTAATCGGACCTTTTAAGACTCCCGAGGAGATGGATAAGCTTCTCGATTCACTTAAATAAACCTCAAGTAGTAGATGAAAATCTATCTCCATAAAAGATTCCTGAAGGATTATAAAAAATTGACCCTAAGTCAAAAGAAAAAATTTAAGGACAGAAGAAATTTATTTTTAAGAGATGAGTTTAATCCAATCTTAAATAATCATGGATTAAAAGGTAAGTGGTTGGGATACAGGAGTATAAATGTGACAGGCGATATCAGAGTAATATTTAAACGAGAAACGGAAAGTGCGCTTTTTGTAGCAATTGACAACCATAGTAATTTGTATGGATAGATCATTTCCTACTTGTTTTTAAATTCAGGCTTCCACACCTTCACTACCTCTTTTGCTATATCCTTCGCCAAAGCTTCGGATATCAGAGAAAGCTTCAGAGGTCAAGAAAGTTTCGAAGGACAAGCAAAATTGAGGAAAGATAGTTTTGAGTAAGGTGCCGAAAATGAGAGTGCTTCGGTGATATACAATGGGTAAATACTTACGGTATGAATTATTACTTTGTAGACTTTGTAATACATTTATGTTAATGTAGGTAAATATGCAATACACGACAACTATTACACAAAAGGGTCAAGCTACTATTCCAGCACCAATCAGAAAGAGTTTGGGAATTAAACCGAAAAGCAAAATAACCTTTGAATTATCAGGTAAGAAAGCAACAATTTTGCCGGTTAAAGATTTTTTATTGCTTAAAGGTTCACTAAAATCAGACAAGAAATTTGATATCGAAGCCATGGATAAAGCTGTAGAAAGACAAATTGTTAACGAATATGCCCAAAAAGCTCCTCGACGCTAATATAATTATCCGTTTTTTAGTTAGTGACGATCCGAATAAGGCAAATAGAGTAGAAAAACTCCTGGCGGGTCAAAATAATAAAAATATTTTAGTTGATATTGTGGTAGCCGAGATTATTTGGGTACTTGGTTCTTATTATCAATTTGATAAGTCATCGATCATAGAATCCCTTAAGGCTTTAATTCATTATAAATCTATAGTGTGTAATAAGACCCTACTAGAAAGTGCATTAACACTCTGGGAAAAATATAATATATCTTTCATAGATGCATACCTGATTTCCGTTGCGAAGTTGAAAAGTTTAAACATATATTCATATGACGTTAAGTTTGATAAAGTCGATGGTGTAAAACGACAAGAGCCATAATCTCGCTTACATATAACCACCTTCCATTTGACTTAGCTCTTCGAGTCTGAGCGACGAGGTCGCTAGACCTCAGAATCGAAGACTTGACACATCTCCTTTTTCTAATTAACACATTGGGATCAGTTTAACTTGATATAATCTGTACATGGCTTCTGTCTCATGCGGGATAGTTGGGCTATAAACTAGAAGATATTGAGAAATTTATAAAGACTTAATATGAAAAATTATTTTGCATTTATCGACGAAAGTGGTAATTCAACCCAAGAAAGATTTTTTGGTTTGGGACTACTTTTAATTGATGATGAAGTTGGCGACTTTTATGATGCTATAAAACCTTATTACAGCAAGGCATTTGAACTTGCGAGAAAAAATAAAATTGCAAGAATAAGCGACCTAGAAAAACAAAATGATTTCGAACAAATACCGGAGATTGCAAAAAGCAGTAAAAGATTTGAACTCAAATTTACCCACATCAATTCTACAAATAACGCTATTTATAGAGAATTGATAGAAGAATATCTTTCTTTTCTCAAGGTAAGGTTTTGTACTTTGGTTGTAGATCGGCAAAAAAAAAGAAAACTGGTAAATGGCAACCTGCGTTAAACCCCCGGGAAATCTATATACAACAAGCGGCAATGCTTATTGCAAATAACATAAAACACATTTCTCCATGCCAGTTGTGTGTTTTGGCAGATGACTTAACTCGCCCCTCAGATATCAAAAAGTCGTTTGAGAGATTTCTTGCTGATGCTATTAGTTACAGACTTAAGAAACGTAACGCATTAGATAAAATTTTTGGTGTTAGTCGCCTGGAGTCCCACTCCTCATTATTACTACAGGTGGTAGATATTTTACTAGGCTGTGTGATGTTTGATTACAAAAAGAGGAGTGGATTAATTTCCGAAAAACTCGCTGCAAGGCAAGAAGTAGTAGTTGAAAAGTTAAGAGAAAAATTAGGTGTTAAAAGTCTGGCTCAAAACAAGACTTATCATAAACCTAATTATTTTTTTGTCTGGGAATTTAATGAGAAATAAAGGAATAAAAAAGCGGGTCATGGACAAGAAACCCACACCCGCATAGTTATTATAAACACAATAATATAAAATGGCAAATCTCTGTACTGGCACCCTAGATAGAGAACGGTTGTCCTCCTCTCTCGAGTAAATAGTTTGTAACATATTCTTGCGGCGTTTTGTAACCAATAGCCTGGTGGAATCTGTGG
>Ga0209541_10004797_pt1 | contig 23865 bp, 27 predicted proteins | sample RifCSPlowO2_01_FD_184027 | JGI IMG/M metagenome (GOLD analysis project Ga0209541, IMG submission 184027) | Groundwater microbial communities from Rifle, Colorado - Rifle CSP2_plank lowO2_0.1 (SPAdes) (version 2) | ecosystem: Environmental > Aquatic > Deep subsurface > Groundwater | place... | reverse complement strand
CCCCCCAACCCCTTCCTTTTTGCCCGCCCGAGCGATCGGATTTCAGAATTCAGCGTCCGGATTTTCATCAAAAAAGGTTCGGATTTTAACCAAAAGGCACCGCCAGTTAGGAAAATAAATAAGATATAGATAAAAAAAATATGCGTATCGTTTTCATTACAATAGTGTATGTTCTGTTTGGTATTCTAATTATTACCGGAGGAAGACAGGTCAATTCTCTTATAAAAGATATTGGTCTATGGGTCAGTTTTTTTGTCATTGTCCGCTATCGGCATTCCCTAGCCAGACTGCTCACTAATATTCGTTTACCACGTTTGGTGGTATATCTTGCGAGCGCGCTCCCTTTTATGCTCGTTGAAGAAAATGTCAACTGCTTGCCGACCGGATGTGTGCTCATCCCACCCACCATTCCGATGCTTGTTATCTTTCTAGTAATCGTGTACTTTATTACCCTAAAAATCAAAGTCCCAAGATTCTGGCACATACTCGGTGGGGCATGTGCCGTAGGACTCTTGTGGGAATGGTCTGTGGGCGCTGCCCATACAGCATTTTTTGCTCTCCCTCTATTTTGGTTTGTGTACGTATCAATATGGACATTGATGAGTTATGCCTATTTTACCGTTATTCCACTCACCTATCTCCTAAACAAAAAGTAATATCGTCAAGAAAAAACCACCGTTCATTTATGAGATGAGGGTGGTTTTTGTATTGTCTGTTCTCAATATTAGTACCCGGGAATATTCACTCCGGCTGGCAATTGACTCTTGATACTTTCTAGGGTTTTTGTGCTTTCGCGTATCATCGCGCATTGATCTACAAAATTGATATCCGTAGGGATAGAGAAGTCCTCGCTCGTGGCGACTTCACACGCGACATTTTTCGTGGCATCAAATGACGCCTCTATATCTTGCGACGTAGTCGTTTGAGTATTTTCCGCGATTTGTCCGGCTGTCTCCATAATTTTATTCTATACTACTACAAGAATTTGTATGTCTATAATTTATCGCCTTAAAGGTGACACACAACTGTAACCTTAAACCTTAATCCTGTGTCACTTTTGTCACTTTTACCAAAATAATAGGTGCTCGAGACGCGTCGAGATGATAAGATAAAACTATCTAAAACCGTCTTACTGGGCTTGGCACCACACGGTTCTAGCTCGAGGAGGCCCGCCAAAAGAGGTGTACGCGCTTTCTTGTTGCCAATATAGTTCTAGCGTCTGTGCATACTCCACGACCGTTCAAAACATTTTGACAAACAGAAATTAAAATTTTAAAGCCATCTATTGTGCCGAAGATAGACAAAAAGAGCTGCGGCAATAAAACCCATTATTGCGAAAACAATCCAAAAATCATATTTACCGTCGCGTAACGGAATGTATGCGTGATTCATCCCCCAGATTGACGCAATAAGATTGAGCGGCAGGATAATCCCGGAAAAAATTGTAAGTAGGGTGATGATTTTTGTAAATCGATTTGAAATAAGCGCTTCGTGTGTCTCGTGGAGAGCTTCAATGGTGTTTTTATGGTTTTCGATGAGATAGCGTATTTTGCTTTCATTTCGCGCAAGATCTACAAAATAGGGCTCTGCCTCTGGCCCGTAAAACTTCTCCGCCGCAGACGGCAGAAGTTTAAGGATTGTTTGGTGGGGACCAGTAATGCGATGAAAATCCAAAATGTCGCGGCGCACATGCGAAATTTCCTCTATGATAGAGTCATGTTTTTCTTCAAATATTTTATCTTCAATGCCGGTCACTGCTCCTTCAAGAAAATCGAGATCACCAACAAGAAATTTCATAAGCTCGTCGATAATTCCGTGAACGAGTTTGTCGGTATGGTGATTGATAAATTGTTCTTGAATATACTGGTTTTTTACAAGTTCTGCAAAAAAGGTATCGAGGCGTTTGTATGTTGTATAGGTTATTGTTATAAGTATTTTTTTTGTTATCAAAAAATCAACTTCAACGGCTTCGTTTCGCGATGTGTCTCGATAAATAATCGGGAAGTGAAGAACAAGAAACAGGTGATCTTTGTAAGATTCAAGAGCAGGATGTAATGTCGGCGTTTCAATAGATTCAACAACAAGCGGGTGAAACGGGAAAGCGTTTTTAATAAACTTAAGATCGCCTCTGTTGGGTTTGCTGACCTTCACCCACGTTATGTTGTCTTTTTCAAATACGGAGCGCATCGTTTTGATTATAGCAGTTTGTCGTCTGTGGAAAAAGCGACTATAGTTTAGATGAAGGGCCTATGGTCTAGTGGTATGACGGCGCATTCGCATTGCGCAAACGGGAGTTCGATTCTCCCTAGGTCCACCAAGAGAAATTTCGCAAGAAATTTGAATCTCATCAACACAAAAGCCCCTAACTTTTTAGGGGCGCGTGGTTTATGTACTTGCGATGAGATTGCCATCCATTTTGACTACAATGCTTTCGTCCCATTCATAGTTGATTCCTGGATGAGCATCAATTTCAATTGATAGCGTATGGTTATTATCAAATGCGAACACTATTTTTCTCTCTTTCGGAAGAACTGTGTAGCGGCGGAGTTCATTCTCCTTAAACACCTTACGAATCTCGCTCAAGTCCATAACTTCTTGCCTCAACTTTTGTAGTAATCTGTTCTATACTTAAACTACTGCAATTTAGGTTGTTTTGCAAGGACTTGCCACACAAACTATTCTTGAATAATTTGGTTCCAGCTAACGCATATTAAGTCCACTAAATTTGATTTGCCTAAGAAGTTGCACGGCTTCGCTAAAACTATAGAGTGTAGGCGACAAAAGAGGTAGTATCGGAACCTGCTATTGCAATCACAAGTCTAGATAAACAACATGACGCCAGAGTTTACAGAATTTCAAACAAAAGACGGGCTTACCTTGCCCGGGCTTTTGTATCAAGACAAGAAAGACAAAGACAGGGCCGTTGTTATTTATTTACACGGCAACGGCAGTTCGTCCGTCTTCTATAACGAGACCCGGAATCGCCCTCTCGCCTCCGCTCTGGCAAGAAAAAATATATCAATCCTGTATTTCAACAATCGAGGCGCGCATATCATAAAAAAATTGAAGGTAAAACGCGGCAGAAAAGAGACGAGGGAGTGGTTCGGAATGGCCTACGAAAAAATTAAAGAATGCATAGAAGATATTGACGGCGCAATTTCCTTTTTGAAAAAACGCGGGTACCGCACATTTTATCTTGCCGGAGCTTCAACGGGTGCAAATAAAATTTGCGTCTACAATTTCTATAAACCGAGAAACGATGTCAAAAAACACATTCTTCTTTGCGGGGGAGACGATGTTGGAATTTATTATCATATGCTCGGGAAATCTAGGTTCTGGAAACTTCTAGCAGAAGCCAGACGAAGGATAAAAGCGAGGCGTGAGAAAGAAATTATCAAAGAAATGCTACCCGATGATTTATTATCTTATGGCGGATTTTTCGACATCGCAAACCCAGACGGGGATTACAATATTTTTCCGTTCTATGAAGTTCTGCGCAAAGTAAGGCTTTCAACAAAGCCGCTTTTCAGGCATTTCAAATCCATCAAAAAACCAACCTTGATTATCTACGGAGACCGGGATGAATACGCTTGGGGTAACGTACCTAAAATTGTGGGGATACTGAAAAATTACCAGCCAGGGCTGGATTATAGAATTATCAGGGGCGCGGATCACGGATTCAAAAACCGCGAGAATCAATTAGCCGAAATCGTGGCTAATTGGTTATAATCCATTTGCCGCCTTATTTTTTCCCAAAACGCCGGAAGCTGGGTTGCGACAAAATTATGCGTGAAAAGATGTGGATATCATTTCGTCTCGAAACCTGTTGTGTTCTTTTAAAATAATGTCTTTGAGGTTTTCTGGGCGAGAAACATTTTTAAAAACAAACTCCCGGCTTTGCCCGGCCGTTTGCATGTGAATATCCCCGTAACCGGAAATAGTCGCGATAATGCCTGGAATCTCTACTGTTAAATCCTGAATGAGATCGATACGAGATGAAGAAATTTTTCTTCGGAAAAGACCGTTTTGGTCAACGTCAATGAGGCGCTTGTTCGTGACAACCCACACGTCAAGATAATAATCAGTCCAAATATACGCAAGAACAACGAGAAATACTGCGGTCCAAAGCATAGACGCATATAAAAAAACCAGGAAAAATTCTTGCTCAAGAAGTACAAAAATGGCGACAAACGGAGCAATAATAAGAATAAAAATTGATGCTGTCTCGGCAACGAAAAAGAACCAGTGCTTCCGCGCCACATACACTATATGTTCATCTTGATCAAGCTGTATCATGCGCTAAGAAAGAATAATAAAAAGAAGGACAAGAGCGCTAAGGAGGAGAACCACCGTGAGCGTGCTGTAGAGAGTAATTATTGCGCGGATGATTCTTGTGTTCATGCCGTATCTTTTCCAGTGATATATAAAGCTTGCGCTTGCCACAAGCACAACAAAAAAAACTATAATGTACGCGATAACTAAAATTGTGGGCGGAATGTTCATTGCAGTAATACAACAAGCTGGGACACGTTTGAAAACCCTGGTTCCTGTGGCCGCCAAGAAGGTCCGGTCACGCTATTAGAGATTCACTAATTAATATACCACGAAAGAAAAAATGATTCGTTCATAATAAAAAAACTCCCCGGCTTTTGGAAACCTGGGGGTTTTTTATTTTATTCATCCGTTCTTTACGGCAAAACTACGCCTCCGGTGACCTCTTCCGACGTTACCTGATCAACAGGTGCTTGCACAGATGCCGGCTTTAAAAAGTACCAGATGCCGAGCACTATGACTATGACAATGACAACAACAACTACCAATGTGCTTGTCTTGTTTTGTGACTCCATTTTTCGTTGGTTATATTACTAATAAACTCGACGTATTTTTTTAAAGAATAACATTTAATTGCAAAAAATACAAACGATTGCGAGATGTGGAAAAATGCACAATTGTAGGGCAATGGCCATTGTGGTAGAGTTTCCAGTAGAATAAAGATGCGGGCACAAACGCCTGGAATATGCCTATGAAGACACGGCTCTATTTAACCGTTTGTTTGCCTGTTGCTGGATTTGTAGTTGAAACACGCACATATCACTTTCACTCATTGAAATATTGCTTCAAAAAAACAGTGCGGTCCGCACCGATAACGCCTGATACGACACTTGGTTTGAGTATTGGTTGTGTCAAAAACCCCGATAATCGCGAGCGGCTATTTAAAGTTCTAAAATCTGAACTAAAAAACAACGGGACTGAAGCGCATGTTACATTAGATTATCCTGACTACGTGGACCGCCAAAAGCTTTTTTATGATTTGGTAGAGGATAACAGGTGGGAGTTGGAAACAATTATTCCTGACATTGAGTATGCGCGAGTAATTAAAAAACTAGTTGAGACTAAGGCGATAATTGCTCAAAAGTACATACGTGCATGTAAAAGAATTGGTGAAACGGCTAGCTAGAAGTAGCTAAAAAGACAACACGCGTTATTGCATATGACGCGTGTTTTTTATCATATAATTCTTTTATTTTCTCGCGGCAATAATCTCTTCCGCAACGTTGTTTGGGACAGCCTCGTAGTGATCAAACTCCATGGTGAAAGACGCGCGGCCCTCGGTCATTGAGCGAAGCGTCGTAATGTAACCAAACATCTCAGAAAGCGGCACTTTCGCGTGTATTGCTCGCGCCATGCCGCGATCCTCCATTTCTTCAATCTGTCCGCGCTTTGAATTGAGATTTCCGGTAATATCACCCATGAACTTCTCCGGTGTTATTATTTCGACATTCATGACGGGTTCCAATATAACCGGTTTGGAGCGTTTTGCGGCATCTTGAAACGCCATTGATCCTGCGATTTTAAACGCAATTTCAGACGAATCAACCTCGTGATATGAGCCGTCAAAAAGATCAACAGATATATCGGTCATAGGATACCCTGCGACAATGCCCTTCTCCATAGCTTCCCGTATACCCTTCTCAACCGCCGGTATATATTCCTGCGGTATAATGCCTCCTTTGATGCTGTTGATAAACTCAAAGCCTTCATCGCGTTTGACGTTTTTGGGGACCTTTTTGCCTTCTTCAAGCGGCTCCAATTTCTTGATTTTAATCTTCACATGCCCGTACTGCCCGCGGCCTCCTGTCTGCCGAATATATTTCGCCTCTGCCTCGGCTTCCCCTCTCACCGTTTCGCGATAAGCAACTTGCGGTTTTCCGACATTCGCCCCAACCCCAAACTCGCGCTTCATTCTGTCAACAATTATATCTAGGTGGAGTTCTCCCATGCCGGATATGACAGTTTCGCCTGTTTCCTGATCTGCGGAAACCTTAAATGTCGGGTCTTCGTCGGCAAGGCGGAAAAGCGCGAGCCCCATTTTTTCCTGGTCTGCCTTGGTCTTCGGTTCAATGCGAAGCGACACGACTGGCTTAGGAAATGTAATTTGTTCAAGAATAATCTGGTGTTCCTCGTTGCAGAGCGTGTGCGATGTTTTTGTATTTTTAAGCCCCACCGCTGCTGCAATCTCTCCGGCGTACACTTTTTTCACTTCCTCGCGTTTATCGGCCTGAAGGCGAACAATGCGTCCAAGCCGCTCTTTGTCGCCGGTCGAAGAGTTGTATATATATGAACCGGCTTCCACGGTTCCTGAGTATACGCGGAAGAACGTGAGCATCCCGACAAACGGATCCGCTTGGAGCTTGAAAGCAAGCGCTGAGAACGGCTCCTCGTCTTTGGGGTATCGGAAAACTTCATCTCCGGTTTTTGGATCAACTCCCTTAACGGGCGGTACATCAATTGGTGACGGAAGATAATCAGCAACCGCGTCAAGAACAAGTTGTACTCCCTTGTTTTTAAGAGCAGAACCGCAAAAAACAGGGAAAATTTTATTCTGTACAACAGCGCGCCGAAGAGCTTTTTTGAGGTCGTGGGTGGCAATTTCTTTGCCTTCAAAAAAATCATTCATGAGCATGTCGTCATGTTCAACAATCTTTTCAACAAGTACTTTGCGGTATTTTTCCGCATCCGCTCTGTATTCATCGGGAATGGGAATTTCACGAACTTGTTCGCCCATTTTTCCTTCAAAAAGATATCCTTTCATTTTTAAAAGATCTATAACGCCTTGATGTCTGTCTTCCTCACCAATCGGTATCTGCATTCGTAGAGCAAGCGGGGAAAGCCTGCTTAAAATAGAAGCATAAGATTTTTCAAAACTTGCTCCCGTGCGATCGAGCTTGTTTATGAAACAAATACGCGGCACGAGCGCTTCATCGGCATAACGCCAATTAGTTTCTGATTGCGGCTCAACGCCAGCAACGCCGTCAAAAACAACAATGGCGCCATCCAAAACCCTAAGCGAGCGCTTCACTTCAGCGGTAAAATCAATATGGCCAGGGGTGTCAATTATGTTAAAGCGATAAGCATTTTCTTCTGTTTTTGGTTCATCGGTTTTGTGCCAAAAACAAGTTATTGCGGCAGCGGTTATGGTGATCCCGCGTTCGCGTTCCTGCTCCATCCAGTCGGTAACAGTGTCTCCTTCGTGCACTTCACCGATTTTGTGAGTCATTCCAGTATAAAAAAGAACACGCTCGGATGTTGTTGTTTTTCCGGCGTCTATATGAGCGACAATGCCAAAATTTCGCACTTTCTCGAGCGGGTATTTTCTATCCATAATGCTAAGCTCTAGGTCCTTGGCTTTAGGAACATCATTGTTTTCCTTTAGCGCCTACTGCCCGATGCCTAGTGCCTAAATTTATGCAAAATGGGCAAATGCCCTATTTGCTTCGGCCATTTTGTGCGTGCTTAATTTTTTTGAGATTGCAGCCCCTTCATTTTTGCTTGCCGCAATAAATTCTTCGTAAAGCCCGACACGCATCGGTTTGCCTTTTTGCAATCGAGCCGCTTCAATAATCCAGCGCATAGCAAGAGCTTCTTTTCTGTCTGCTTTCACGTCTCTTGGAACAAGGTAATTTGCACCACCGATACGCCGCGGCCTGACCTCAACGGCTGGGCCTACATTTCGAAGCGCGCTTTCAAATATTTCGATGGGATTTCCCGTTTTTATCTTTTCTTTAATATTGTCAAGGGCGCCATAAACAATCTTTCGGGCGGTATTTTTTTTGCCATTCTTCATAATATAATTGATAAACCTTTCAACTTTAGTAGAGTTGTACCGAAAATCTGGTGATATTAATTTTTTCTTTTTTATTGATCGCCGCATAATAGATTTTTAACGAGCGGAGCAAGTATAAAAATCATAACCCCGCACATAATTTACAAAACAGTTGTTTTAAAAATTTGCCTAAAAGACAGATTTTTAATTTTCAACACACCATCAAACGCAAATAATACCCTAGAGTTATTGAATATTCAGCAAATTGTGTGCGGGGTAAGAGTTTGTCAATTGCTCGAGCATTACTTCCGCTCGCTCTCGCGGGCCAATTTCCTTATTTAGGTTGTTTCGCTCCGTATTGGCTTCGTCCCTTCTTTCTCCCCTCAACGCCGGTTGCATCAAGAACACCACGCACAATGGTATATCGCAAGCCAATGTCTTTTACGCGCCCGCCGCGCACAAGGACAACAGAGTGCTCTTGAAGTGAATGCCCCATGCCGGGAATATACGCCGTTATCTCCATCCCGTTCGTAAGGCGCACGCGAGCGATTTTTCTAACTGCAGAGTTTGGCTTTCTTGGCGTTGTCGTTGTCACTTTAGTGCACACGCCCCTCTTGAAGGGAGATACATAATATTTAGGCCGGTTCCTAAGCGTGTTGAAAGAGCGTCCAAGAGCAATAGTCCTGTCCTTTTTTGACACCTTTTTTCTTTTTCGTTTTATAAGTTGATTTATGGTAGGCATAGCTTGGGCGTGTGACACAAAACATCTCTTGGCTGTATATTACACGTTATAAGATAGCGCCTCAAGGCGCGTAGTGAACACTTTAATATATTGTCAAAAACAATGCAACCCCCTCGATGATTTTGTCTTGGGATAAATCCCCCGTTAAAATACCACGCCTGTAAGGGCCCGAAAGAGGAAAGATGGTATAGGTAAAAGAAATTCCCACAGAAAAAAGAAGACAAAAATAACAATAAAAAACCCATATCGTTCCAAAAAATCTTGTACGTAGTGCAGGTGATATGGTAAGAAAGCAAAAAGGATTTTTGAACCATCTAGCGGCGGAATAGGAAGCAAGTTCAAAAATGCAAGAACGATGTTGATAAAAACAACAAAACCCGTAATAACGACGAACTGGTCGGGAAGCTCAAGTGCAGAGGAAAAGCGAATAAGGAGACCGAAAACAATCGCAATGGCGATATTGGCGAGAGGCCCCGCCGCGGCCACCAGCGCGCCGCCATACCGAGGATCTCTCATGTTGTATGGATTATAAGGAACAGGTTTTGCCCAACCGATAATAAGCCCTGTCTTCAAGAGGATGAGAATGGCGGGAAGCATGATTGAGCCAAAAAAATCTATGTGCGGAAGAGGATTTAAGGTCAAACGTCCAGCAAGCCGCGCGGTCGGATCTCCGAGACGTTCCGCCATATATCCATGAGAGATTTCATGAACAATGACAGAGACAACGAGAACAGCAATGACAAATACAAATTCCATGGTTTGCTCATTTTAACACACCGTGCTAGAATTTTAAATTACATTTAACATTTGCCGTATAGCCACTTTCCTACATGCGTACAAGTTGGTGGTCAAATGTCAATTGTTAAATGTTCTAATAATTATGGCTCGCATCTGTCTATTGTGTTCTAAAAAATCATCTGTCGGTGGTGGGTATTCAAACAGAACCCGTGCAACAAAATTTAATCCGACCGGAAAAAGACGTAGACAACCCAATCTTCAGTGGGCAACTTTCCCTACGGGCAAGCGCTTAAAAATCTGCACTCGTTGTATAAAGGCAAATAAACATCTCGTTAAGCACTAGGATTATAGACTTTAGACACTAGGAAGTTTTTTATTTTTACTAGCGCCTAGAGCTTAATATCTAATGCTTTTAAAAATATTTTATAGCTGTGTCGCCTGCAGTGATTTATTGATTTCCCTTAATGCAAGGGATTTTATTGTTTCAACCGACGGAAGATATATGCCTTCTTCGATGGTTCCCGAGAGATAAGGTATTAACAACGCATTATCTCCTAAATATCCTAAGTGGTGGAGTATACGCATAACCACGATCATTTCTATATAAAAGATTTTTTTCTTATCTGTCGGAGGAGACAAAAGAAACATAAACGCCCTTAATACGTCATCATAAAGAGGTTTATTTTTTTCCTCACCGTGGAGAAGTCTTCGAAGCAAGCGTGTTGTCCGAAGGCATATATTCCACGAATCGTGACATCCAAGCAAGAGAAAGGCAAAATTTTTAATTTCGCTTGCGCCGACAATGCGCCACCCGGTTCTTCCAAAAACCAAATCAATGTGGGCGTATGTGAGGTCTTGCAGGTTGTACCGCAGCCTTGATGCGTCACGGCGAAGCCCTTGGGCCGAAGCACGGATAAGTCCATAGTCTTTTGTAAAAACAGAAAGAAATTTATTCGCCTCTCCAAAGGCAACGCCGTCCAAAATTAGTCCTTCTGTGTGGTGAATGCGGTACATTTTAGATTTAGGACTTAAGATTTATGTCGAGAGTGAATTTCATGTCATCAACAAAAATATCTTTGCCGTAAACCATATCTTTAAGTTGTATATCTTCTAACGAGGTCGTCTTTTTTATTTCTTCAGCAAATTCTTGAATAATTTGCTTCCCGCTTTCGTTCGCTGAAACAGTCAGGATTGCTTTCTGCTCATGAATAAGCCCTTTTTCTTTTCGCAAGTCTTGAATGAAGCGAATCAGCTCACGCAGTTGTCCTTCTTTTTTAAGTTCTGGGGTAATATTCATATCAATTTCAATTTCATTTTCAATATCCGCGTCAAAAATAATATTTTTTACATTAACCTCGTCCTTAATCAGCTGTAGTAATTCTTCGTTGTTTTTGATTTTTGTCCGCCAGCTAGCGGATTGGCTTTTGATTTTAAGCAAAGCGATTGGCTGCCTAACCTTAATTCCCGCCTTATCACGCGCCTCAAGAGCAAGCGATACTATCTCACGAACAATTTGCATTTCCCTGAGAACTTCCAAGTCGCTGTGGGTTCCAAAAATGCGGTGGATAAGCGCCAAGAGGTTCGGCCAGACGGGAATTCGCGATTCTCCTTCCGGCCACGAGGCAAGATGAACGCTTTCTTCGTTATTTTTTCCTTTTGTTTTTTGGTATACCTCTTCAGCGATAAACGGCGCAAAAGGAGCGATGACTCGCGAAAAAGTCTGGAGAACATACTGGCTTGTTTTAAGAGCATCTTCTCTGTCATCTGTATTCTCTTTTTTAAAACGCTCCCTAGAGCGCCGTATATACCATGTTGAGAGGTCATCAATAAAGAGTCCTATAGGGCGCACGGCTCTTTCGACGTTGTACTCTTCCAGGGCATAGTTTATTTGATTTACGGTTTCCCGAAGCCGGATTGTAATCCAGCGATCAAGAATGTGCTGCCTTGATTGCAAATTGCGTATTTTGGGTTGCAGATTTCTGCCAACATGCAAACTATAAAACACTCCTACATTTTTAAATCGATTTACAATTTTGTTTTGCACTTCTTGAACTCCTTTTTCCGAAAAATTCAAATCTTCTGCTCGTGAAGCTGGGGAGCACAACAAATAGAGTCGGAGCGGGTCAGCGCCGTAGCGGTTAATAATATAGGATGGATCAGGGTAGTTCTTGAGACGCTTTGACATTTTCAGACCATCTTCAGACAAGACAAGTCCAGACACAATTACATTTTTGTAGGGGGATACTCCAAAAAGCGCAACACCTAAAACAAGAAGAGAATAAAACCAGCCGCGAGTTTGGTCAATTCCCTCGGCAATAAAATCAGCTGGAAATCCGATTTTTTTGGAGGGATGAAAAATTTTTTCAAAAGACTGGCCATTTTCAGAGCCAAAAAGTTCACCCCGAGCAGAACCGAGGGGATAATGAAACTGCCCATACGGCATTGAGCCAGACTCAAACCAACAGTCAAAAACCTGTGGCACACGGCGCATTCGGCCACCACATGGGCAAGAAAACCGCACTTTATCAATATAAGGCCGATGTAAATCGAGTTCGAAAAGTTTATTGTGCGGCAGAGGAGAAAAAAGCATTTTTTTCACTTGGCCGGTTTTTAAAAAATCGCTCATTCCTCTGATAGAATTCATTGATTCTACGAGATTTGCCCCTCGTGCGGCAGAAAAAAGCATCCACAACAGATCGTCGTGTGAGACAATCAGGATATTTTTATGAGAATATTTTTTATCGATGTCATAAATAAACGACGCCGCTCGAAACCGTACCTGAGAGAGAGTCTCACCTTCCGGCGGAGCTTTTATAAATTTCTCGTCTCGAGAAGTAAAAAGAGCCCGATAGGAGTCGATATCCATTCCTTCGTATGTTCCAAAACCAATCTCCCGCAACCGTTCATCAATAATAATATTTTCTTTCTTGATGCCGAGACGAGTAGCGACCAAAGAAGCGGTTTCTTTGGTACGCAGAACAGGAGAAGAAAAAATGAGATCGATGCGGTAATTTTTTAAAAACTTGACTCCGCGCAAAACATCTTTTTCGCCTTTTTCTGTAAGACGAAATTTTTTTGAGACATCGGCATTTAAAATGTTTTTGACATTATTTTCCGCTTCTCCGTGCCTCATTATAAAATAGGAGTTTTCTGCACATCCTGATTTTTTACCAAGTTCGTCAAGCGAGCCGACGATCTCTTGTTTTTCGCATTTACTGCAGTTCCATACGGGGATGGGAGCGCCCCAATAGCGGGAGCGTGATATCGCCCAATCTCGCGCATTCTCCAGCCACTTGCCAAAACGACCAAGCCTTAGGTCGTGAGGGGTCCAGTGAATTTTTTTGTTTTGCGCAATAATCTTTTCTTTTATTGAAGAAACCTTCACGAACCATGAACGCGCGGCGTAATTTAAAAGGGGCGTCTCGCATCTCCAACAATGCGGATATGAGTGCGTTATTTTTTCTTTCGCAAACAAAAGACCTTCGTGCGCAAGATTTTTTATAATTTCAATATCGGTTTTTTGGTGTTCCCCTTTCGGCTTAACGGGAAATCCCGCAAAATCACGCACTTCTTTTTTAAAGGTTCCGTCTTTGTCCACATGGTGTATGACTGGAATTTGTTTTTCGTGAGCAAGAAGGAGGTCATCTTCTCCGAATGCCGGCGCTATGTGCACAATGCCTGTTCCCTCCTCAAGAGAAACAAATTGCGCGGAGTATATTTTCCACGAATTTTCTTTATTTTTTATCTCGGTATTTTTGTAGTAATTGAAAGGGGGCTCATATTTCTTTCCGACAAGATCCTTTCCCGCTAATTCTTCGACAAGCTCCCATTGCCTGTCGCCGAAGACTTCTTTGGCTCTTTCTTTTGCAATGATGTAATATTCCTTTGCTTCTGGAGATTTCGAATCAGATATTTGAAATTTGCCATAAGTTATCTTGTCGTTCACGGCTAACGCCATATTGCCCGGTAGCGTCCATGGAGTTGTCGTCCATGCTAAAAGAGACGTATTAGATTCATCTGCAAGGGGAAATTTTACGGTAATTGCAAAATCTTGAATATCGAGATATCCCTGGCTTACCTCAAAATTTGAAAGCGTTGTCTCACATCTGGGGCAGAGATGCATTGCCTTGAACCCTTCGTAAATAAGGCCTTTCTCATAGAGGGTTTTAAAGACCCACCATACAGACTCGGTATAGTGCGGATCCATTGTCCGATAGTCATTTTCCATTTGAGCCCATCGCCCCGTCCGCGGTATAATTTTTTTCCAATCATCCGCAAATCGCAGAACGCTCTCTTGTGCCGCCTGATTGAACTTTTCAATGCCAAATGCCTCAATATCTTTCTTCGTCTTAAGCCCCATCTCTTTTTCAATAAGATTTTCAATCGGGAGACCGTGACAATCCCACCCCCACCGCCTCGGCACATGATACCCTTTCATTGTCTTGTATCGCAAGATTGCATCTTTGATGGTGCCTGGAAGAATGTGGCCATAATGGGGCAAACCCGTTGCAAACGGTGGGCCATCATAAAAGACAAACTCCCCCTTGAGAGATCTCTTCTCTAGAGTTTTGTTGAAAATATCCCGGCTCTTCCAGAAGTCGAGAATTTTCTCTTCCGCCCGCGCTCTGTCACTTTTTTGTTCGCTATTTTCGAGATACATGCCCAATTTTTAAGACAAATATTGATGCAGAATGTTGTTTTTAATAATAACACAAAACCACGCAAAATCGGATTGCGATTAAAAAAGTGGGGTGTCAAACTGTAGGTTAGGTAATGTCCCAAAAAATTATTCAAACTCGCCATAAACCGACAATGGGGTGCGGAGTTTTTACAAAAAAACCGCTCTCGTTTAGAGAGCGGTTTAAAATTCTTAAATTCGATTAAAACCGATAATTCACTCCGAACCTGACAATATTGGAGTTTAAGTCGATACTCGTCCCCGGCTCGGTTCCCGAAAGCTTCGCGTGAAGGTATTCAAGCCGAAGCGAAAATTTCTCATCCACGCTATAATCAATACCTCCGCCAAGAGTAAAACCATCGGCTTTGAACCCCCTGCTGAATGATGGCAATAATCCATTGAAGTTAGCGGTCGCCGTTGCTTTTTCAACATAAGCATATCCGCCTGTAATATACGGCATCCATCGGTCTCTTTGGAGACCGAGGCGTCCGCGTACCGTGCCAAATGTTTTTATCTTTATATCCAAATCTTCCGTGATTGATATGCCGCATCTTACCGCGGGGCAGATGACATCATCTCGGTGCCCCTTAAGGCCGGAAAACTGAAAATCAGTTTCAATACCGGCGATAACTTTATTAAAGTTATGCTGATAGCCGAATTGCACCCCCACAAACGGCCCCGTGGGCTTAACCGGCGTTTTGTTCTCTTGGGAGATGGTGAGTGTTCCACGGAGAGCAAACGTGCCATTTATTCCTGCATAAAAACCGTTCCAATCCGTGTTTTCGGCGCGAACGACTTCAGGCGCTATGGCCATCGAAACAAAAACAAGAAACAGTGCAACTGCAAAAATACGCATCGGTAATCCTCCTTCTTTGGGTGTGAGAGATTTATAAATCAATTCCCTTTTTCCTGGACAATTTCAATTATCCCCAGACCGGTTCCCTTGATAAGTTCGATTTCAATTGTTGCGTTTTCGGACGCGGCTAAAATATGTTTTTTCACAAATCCATAGATAGATTCGGTTGCCCATCGCGCAGACATGCAAGAATCAATTACTTGCTTCTCATGTTCTTCATTGGGGCCCCGATAAACGAGAATACTGCCGGTTGGAATACGATTCAGATTGCGGAAAATACATCCGGTAACATAATCAATGACCTCCTGACGAGAGCCGTTTTTTGTTGACAAATTACTTAAAAACGAGAACCTGGTTTGAATCATCGCTTCCTCTTTTTCTTATATCATCTATTTTAAAGATACCATTGAGTATGCGATTTGTCAATTTTTTCGGGGTATTTGGATGCCGTGCCGCACAAGCGTTCTCCACTACCATACTTTAAAGCATAGTAGTGGATGTAACAAAAGAAAATTGAAATCCTGATTTCAACAGGTTTTGAGCACTCAAAAAATCTCTTGCTGTTTTCCGCGGCAAGAGGTTTTAATATTGAAATTAATGACATCACATACGAACAACTGCGAAACAGCATTCGGCAGGAAAAACTCCGCCAGGGGTAAGAAAAAATCCAAGAGAGCCATTGCGGGAAAGACAGGGAACAATAATGTTCCCGCATGTCCCGTTCCAGCAAGTTCCAAGCGCAACAACCAAAGAATTCCGGCCGACACCAATGTTGTTTTCGCCATACCTTTGAAGTTCTTCTAAATCAACCGCCCTCGTCCTCATTCTTTTCAGTTCATCAAAAATATCATTGAGAAGAACGGTATGGTTGAAATTGTATAAAATAACCGGAGAGTATATTTTACCCGTTTTGGCCACAGAAGAAAGTGCCGGTTTCCTTTTTTTCCGAAAAATAAGATGCGTCTGCAATCTCAAACCTTTCGCAAAAAAGATTTCCCATAACACCCTCTTTCGCCCAAAATGGGTGGCAAAATGTTACAAGCTCTATTTATAGTTTATGTTAATGTAAAACATCGCGTCAGGTTGAAAACTTAAGCATAAATACGGTATCCCAAAAACCTACATCCGCTCCGGCGCCTCAATGCCCAAAAGCCAAAGTCCGTTTTTTAATACGATTGAAACCGCCTTCGCGAGGGCAAGACGATACGGCGCATTTTCGCCCGCTTCTACAATGCGATTTTTTGCATAAAAAGCGTTAAACGCGCCAGCAAGTTGTGTAAGATATGTGGCAACATGGTGCGGCTCTAATTCCTTGCAAGCTCGTTTTGTTATTTCTGGAAATCTCTCCAGTAACCGCTCGATATCTTCAACTTGTTCGGGAATTTTTTTTACTGATACTTTTATGTTTTCTTCCTTTGCTTTTTCAATTACAGAACAAGTGCGCGCGTGAGTATATTGCAAATACGGTCCGGAATCCCCCTCAAACGAAAGAGACTTTTCGGGGTCAAAAACAATATCGTTCCCGGCCGATTGTTTTAAAATAGAATACTTAACCGCGCCGACGGAAACCTTGTCTGCAACCGTTTCCTTGTTTGGAATTTTTGAATCTTTCATTTTTTCCAAAACTTTATTTTTCACATTATCAAGCAGAAACTCGGCAAAAACAACATCCCCCGTACGCGAGGACATCTTCCCAGACGAGAGACGGAGCATGCCGTGCGGAATATGTTTCATTTTCTTCGCCAGTTCAGGAAAAATCTGCTCTATCGCTTTATGCACTACGAGAAAATACTCTTTAACCTCATTTCCGGTTACAACAAAAGAGGAGTCGTGCGGATATCTCTCGTTTTTTATTTTTATTAGTCCGATCTCTTTTGCTTCATAAGCGGGTAGCTTATCTTTTGTTATAAAAACACGAGTATGAAGTTTGTTATCAAACTTCTCTCCATGAAACACCACTGCCCCGTCGCTTTTTTCAAAAATTCCGTTTTCGATATTTTCTTCAACAATCTGTTTACCCACCCCACCAGTTTCGCTTTCAAAAAAATAAAAATCAAATCTGGTTCCCATTCGTTTATAGATTTTTTCAAACTGCTCAAGACTCCACGCGCGTCCAAGTTCATATATTTCGTTTATTGCACCGTCATTTTTTTCATAAATTTTCTTGTTTATCTCATCAACCTCTTTTTTATTAACTTCATAATTATTTGCGCCATGAGCATATGCCGCCCCCCACGACAAATCTGTCTTTTGTATCTTGCCCCATATCGCTTTTGCCACATGCAACCCGACATCTCCCTGATAATTCGCGCGCTTCACTTCGGCGCCGGAGAATTCGATAATACGTGAAAGCGACTCGCCAATGGCGTTACTCATTAAATGCCCTATGTGAAATTCTTTGAACGGATTGGGGTCGGTATATTCAATAATAATTTTTTTATTTTTTAAAATATTATTTTTTCCATAATTATCTTTTTCTTTTAAAATCCCGGCGAGTGCCTTGGAAAAAAAGGCCCCTGAAAGAAAGAAATTGATAAAACCGGGTCGCGCAACTTCAACTTTAAAAATTTCCTTCGGTTTTTTTATATGTTCTATAATTTTTTCCGCGAGTGATTGCGGATCTGCGTTCTCCTTCTTGCCCAGAACAAGGGCTATGTTTGAAGAATAGTCCCCATGAAGAGGATTTTCAGGATGCTCCAAAACAATAGGGGAATAAAAGAGCCCCATTTTTTCAAGCGCTTCGGCAATAGAGCGTGTGATTGTTTCTTTGATCGTTATAGAAGCCATCTTTATATAATAGCGAAAATGCGCCATTCTAACAAAAAACCGGCGTGGTTCAGCCGGTTTGTCAGAACATTAATCAAATAGTCCGATTTTTTTAATGCGGCTAACAATGTCCGCATGAACTTTTTCTACTCCCTGATCGGCATTAACGATTATACATGGAATTTTTTGCGTAAACGCAAGATATCCTTCCCGAACCCTTTCATGAAAATTCAATTTCCGTTTATCGAAATGATTCATTTGCCGATGGTCTCTCTTCGCAATTCGTTCAAGTGTTTTTTGGGGATTCATATCAAGAACTATATAGAGATCAGGACAAGCGTTCTGTTTTTCTAAATATACCCCTCTGATCAAAAAAAATAATTCTTTCAATTCACGCCCTTCTTGTCCATATACTTGGTACGCGTACGTAGCACAATCAAAACGGTCTGTAAGCACGTGATTCCCTTTCAGGATAGCGGGAATAACGACCTTCGCTACGTGGTCATCGCGCGCAGCCCACATAAGCGCAAACATCGTGCGAGCGCTCATTTCACTGCCATGTTTTGAACTAAGCACAATAGAGCGAATTTCCTCCGCCAACATCGTGCCACCAGGTTCACGAGTAAGAACGCAGGGACCCCAGATATTTTCAATCGCTTCATGAAGCAATTTTGCTTGCAGTGATTTGCCAACACCCTCAATGCCTTCAATGGCAATAAAGATTCCTCGTTTTTTCATTTGCAAAATCTAACGCTAGTATTGTCTAGAAAAAGTATAACAAAAAAATAACGCAATGGGATCTTGCGCTATGCGAATTTTCATCTTATGGTTCACAGTTTGGGAGGCGTTATGCCTGTTTGCCCCTGGTATTTGCCTCCACGATCTTTGTAAGAGATTTCGCAAGTTTCATCTGCGCCCAAAAAAACAAGTTGGGCCGCGCCTTCATTCGCGTAAATTTTTGCAGGAAGCGGTGTTGTGTTTGAAAATTCAAGAGTAATGTGTCCCTCCCATTCAGGTTCAAGCGGTGTGACATTAACAATAATCCCGCATCGCGCATACGTTGATTTTCCAAGACAAATAACAAGAACCTCGCGCGGAATGCGAAAATATTCAAGGGAACGAGCTAAAACAAAGGAATTGGGTGGGATAATACAGAAATCCCCTTCTTTGTCTATAAAACTTCCGGGGTCAAATTTCTTGGGGTCAACAATGGAAGAATTAAGGTTGGTAAAAATCTTAAATTCGTGGCCAACTCGGATATCGTATCCGTAGCTTGAAACACCGCACGAGATACAAGCCATTCCATCTTTTTCTTTGACTTGATGCGACTCAAACGGCTCTATCATTCGATGTTCTTCGGCCATTTTCCTTATCCACCTGTCTGATTTAACCGACATTCCATCATTTGTACCACAAAACTATTTTAAAACGAATGTGCATATCTTTTGATTGTGCGGCGCGCTTCCGTCGCCTCAATCAACGTGATATGATGGTGTCTAGATTTTGATTTTTAAAATATTCGGCGAGAGAACATGCTTCAATATCTTGATTTACTGCGATATATCAAAGAAAACGGTGTGCAAAAAAACGACAGAACGGGTACTGGTACGCAAAGCGTTTTTGGGTATCAGATGCGTTTTAATCTGGAAGACGGATTTCCGCTTGTAACTACGAAAAAAATGCATCTAAGATCGATTGTGTACGAACTGTTGTGGTTTTTGCGCGGGGACACGAATATCCGATACCTCAACGAGCACGGCGTATCGATTTGGGATGAGTGGGCAGATGAAGACGGCGAGCTTGGTCCAGTATACGGACATCAATGGCGCTCTTGGGGAGCGCCCTATGGGCAAAAAATCGATCAGATTACGCTCTTAATAGATCAAATAAAAAGAGACCCTGACTCCAGGCGACATGTTGTATGCGCTTGGAATGTGGCTGACCTTGACCGTATGGCACTGGCGCCATGCCACTGTTTATTCCAATTTTATGTCGCCCAAGGAAAATTATCATGTCAGTTATACCAGCGCAGTGCTGATGTGTTTATCGGTGTTCCATTTAATATCGCTTTATATGCCCTTTTCACAATGATGATAGCGCATGTAACCGGGCTTGCATGTGGCGATTTCGTTCACACCTTCGGAGATGTTCACATATATTCAAATCATGTTGAGCAGGTTTCTCTTCAATTGTCACGAACGCCATTACCACGGCCTATAATGCGCATAAATCACGAGATAACAGACATTTTTGGTTTTCATTTCGAAGATTTTTGTCTTGAAAATTACGCGTCACATCCTGCAATTCAAGCACCCGTTGCCGTATAGAGTGATGATATGAACAACGAATCGCCACGCATTTCAATTGTCGTAGCAGTGGATGAAAATGGTATAATCGGAAAAAACAACGGACTACCGTGGGAAAGACTCCCTGCAGACATGGCGCGATTTAGACGGATCACAAAAGGAAAACACATTGTCATGGGAAGAAAAACATTTGAGTCTATCGGGGCAGCGCTTCCAGGAAGAAAAAATATTGTGCTAACAAAAAACCTCGACTACAAGCCGCCAGAATGCTTCATTGCGCACACGGTTGGCGATGTATTCCGATTCATAGAACCATGCGCAAAAGAGCTTGTGGTAATAGGCGGAAAAGATGTTTTCAGGCAGTTTATTCCTTGGACCGATAAGGTTTATCTGACAATTGTCCACGGACATTTTGACGGTGACGTCACTTTCCCCAACATAAGATTGCTCGGTAGCTGGGTAATGACTTACTCATACCATCGACAAAAAGATGAAAAAAATCCATGGCCGCTTACCTTCAGGGTCTTTGAGAGAAAAACTCTTTCTTAATCACTAAAAATCCTCCGATTTTGTTTCGGGGGATTTTGACTATAAAGCTCCACAAGCTGTGCCGCTCCATCAATCTAGCGGTGAAACACAAACGGCATACGCAATACACCGAAGCGGTATTCTGAGCCCTTCGAGCTTATGGGGGTCCGCCAATAAATTATAAATTATGGCACAATGTCGAGACCCATAGATCGTGCCGAGCCAGCAATAATTTTTTCAGCACCCTTAATATCTTTTGCGTTCAAATCCGGCATTTTTTTCTCGGCAATTTCTCGTATCTGCGTTTTTGAAACCTTTCCAGCCTTTTTCTGAACAATGTTTCCAGAGCCTTTTTCTACGCCTGCGGCTTTTTTAAGCAAATCAGACGCAGGAGGCGTTTTTAAAATGAAATTAAAACTTCGATCGTCATAGACCGATATAATCACGGGAACAACCTCGCCTATCCTATCTTTCGTTGCCTCGTTAAATTTCGTAACAAACTCGCCGATATTGATCCCTGCCTGACCCAATGCGGGACCAACGGGAGGAGCGGGATTTGCTTTTCCACCAGGAACTTGAAGTTTTAGTTTTTTAACAATTTTGGGCATGACTGATTTTTAAAGAGTGAAGCGATTATATTCCATATAATTACGGCACTCGGTAAAATTGTAAATTATGTGCTGAGTTAAGAAAATCATAGCCGTTGCAGTTAAAAACGCAACTCTTTGATTTCTTATATTTTTTTCACCTGCAAAAAATCAAGCTCAACCGGCGTTTCTCTGCCAAACATGGAAACCAGTATTTTCACCTTGCCACGATCTTCGTCAATGTCATTTACTTTACCTTCGAGTTCTTTAAACGGGCCGTCAGTAATAATAACAGCTTCTCCGACTTGTAAGTCGATGGCGTGCTTTGTCACATCGGTTTCCATCCGCTTCCACAAACGCGCGACCTCGTCTTTATTTAAAGGAACGGGATAAATTCCTGTTCCCACAAAACCGGTCACGTTGGGAGTATTGCGAACAACATACCACGAGTCATCCGTAACAATCATCTCGACTAAAACATAGCCAGGGTAAATCTTCTCCTCTTCTTCAACCCTTTTTCCAGATTTAATTTTAATTTTTTTCTCTGCGGGAACAGTGACATTAAAAATTTTATCTTCCATACCCAAAGAGTCAATGCGCTGTCGCAAGTTTCGCGCAACCGCTTCTTCATAACCGGCGTATGTATGGATTGCATACCAATTTCGTTCAGGTTTTAATTCTTGTTTTGACATGGCTGATTTTTAAAGGGTGAAGCGATTATATTCCACATAATTACGGCACTCGGTCAAATTGTTTTTTCTAAATTACGAACAGCCTAAGCAAAAAAGTAAACACGAAATCAAAAAAACCCAAAAACGCAGAGGTCGCAAAAGAAATAATAATGATAATGACCGTAAAAAAAACCGTCTGTCTTTGCGAAGGCCAGCTCACATGCTTCATTTCTCCTTTGGTTTCTTTTAGATAGTTAACAATTCCCATGTTTTGTAGCACTGTACCTTGGGCTTTAGGATTTATAAATCTTGCCATTTTTGTTACTAATGCCCCGCGCCTAAACACCAAGAGTCTAAATTAAAACCCCTTCCGGGGTGTTTACACTATACATTATTAAGTATATACCATGTAAAAATTGGGTCAAGTCAATATCTAGGTTTTTGCGCCCCATGTTCTATATTGTGTTAAATAATTTATTCGATTCTGTGTGTTATTCTAAATTCTATATTATAGCCTCTATCTTCTAATTTTATGGACTGCGTCTTTTGCAAAATTATAAAATGTGAAAAGGTTGTTAAGAGGGCTTAAAATTCTCCTTAATTCTTTCCCGTAAATATTCTAAAAAAATTAATTTAAATTGACAAAATATCTTGGCCGTGTATACTTACTCGTTAGAGAGTTAGATTTTCTATTTTGGGTAATTGTAGTGAGCCAAAAAATTAAGTCTGTACTTGTTTACACCGCCTGGTTCTTTTTTACTTGTGCCTTTGCGGTTATAACCTGGCCGCTCCGCGAGAATCTGGTTCTTCTGGTTATTGACACCATTTTCGTTTTAAGCTTTCTGGCAATGCTATTGTATGCAATCTACATTGATTTCTTCAGGAAATCACCGCCTTCTTCGTGAGGGCTTTTTTATTTTAGTTCGCCCACCTTTTAAAATCATAGTGCGTCAGGGTTGGGCCTTAAACGATTTCAAAAGGCGTGCGAGTCGTACTCTGTGTCGACGAAGCTGACACCTTTGTAATATATGCAGAGCATACATCCTGCGCTCGTTCGGAAATAAAAACATTCTGTTTTTATTTCACTCACTCGCTTGCAATATAACCAGCCCTGACCACGAAGTATACCTTGTTCCTCGGCAACTACAGAACAAGACGTTACTTATACATCTATCGGTGTAACCACTGCTCGTACCGTAGCTCCAGCCATAGATGGGATGGTTCAGGATACTACGCCCCAATGGGCGGAGTGTGGCTTCATTTCCTAGATTATTAATTCGTAATTCATCCCTTGAGTGCCTCAATGCCCGGAAGAGTCTCTTCTGCTAAAAATTGAAGCATGGCGCCACCGCCGGTTGAAACAAAACCAAATTTATTTTGAAACCCTTCTTTGCGAATAAGCGCGACAGTATCTCCGCCGCCTACTACAGACTCTGCGTTTGATGCCGCGATCATCTTCATAAGGGTGACGCTTCCTTTTTTAAATTCCTCTTTTTCAAATTCTCCAATGGGGCCATTCCACAAAATGAATCGTGATTTTTGAATAAGCGCCTCCAGTATTTTAAGAGACGCGGGTCCCGCATCAAGTATTTTGTCTTCTTCCCCAACCTCTCGAGAAAACGCTACACGGTTTTCTCCATCTCTCTCAATAACAATATCTTCCGGAAGAAGCAGTTTCTTCTCTAGGAGAAATTGGCCGATTGCGACAGGAGAATCGTCAACAAGAGATCGCCCAACTTTATAACCCTTTTCTTTGAAGAAGTTGTTTGCAAGCGCGCCGCCAATAAAAACAAAATCAGCGGTCGCAAGAAATTTTTGAATTAACGAAAGCTTGGTTGATGCTTTTGCCCCGCCCAAAATAAAAAGAAACGGGTGTGGCGGTTTAAACG
>Ga0209541_10004795_pt1 | contig 23876 bp, 26 predicted proteins | sample RifCSPlowO2_01_FD_184027 | JGI IMG/M metagenome (GOLD analysis project Ga0209541, IMG submission 184027) | Groundwater microbial communities from Rifle, Colorado - Rifle CSP2_plank lowO2_0.1 (SPAdes) (version 2) | ecosystem: Environmental > Aquatic > Deep subsurface > Groundwater | place... | reverse complement strand
AAACCGCCTCTTTTGAAACCTCGTCATTTATGGCGAGGTGAGGCGGTTTCACGCATTTTTATCATTTGCCTAAGATGTTAAACACCATTACCTCCTTTAAATATACCTGTTCTAGGGGGTTGACTCAACAGGAAATAGAAGAAATTGAAAGATTATATGGGGAGTTGAAGGATTGAACAAAAAGATTATCCACCATACCCTTCCTTAGCCACCTTCTCCAACCTCTCTTTCTGCTTCTGTAATGGCCCCAATAATTTATTAATCTCTTTAGCCACAGCATTCTTTAAGTCCAGCGGATGAAGTTCCTTCCTGATGAAAGCATTCTCGACATCCGGATAGTTTTTAAAGATTAAATCTCCGCCAAACTTCTGCTGGCGCTCGATGATTAAAGAATCTTTATTATCACTTTTTAAAACCATAATTACATGCTTAAGAAAAGCTAAGACGCCATTATCTTCAACAATTCCTTCTTCACAATAAGCCCCTCTTATCTTTTCCTGAACCGTTTTTTCATCATCAAGCAGATCTATTTTTGATTTAGGGTCTGAAGCTGACATCTTTTTGCCAACTAACCCCGGGATTAAAGGAGTCATGACCTCAATTCTAGGCTTATACTTTAATTTGCCCAAATTCTCGCGGGCAAACATCAGAATCTTTCTTTGGTCTACGCCTCCATACTGGATATCCACCCCCAGATATTCTTCATCTAGAGCCTGCATTAGGGGATACATCAGCCCGCTTAATTTAGGATTGTCACTGAATTTAACAACCTCCGAGCCAGCGCGGCGAGCATCATTAACCGAGGTGTAAGTAGCTAATTTGAAAAAATCAAGGAGATACTTCTTATCTAATTGAAAATCTGAGCCTTTAACGATTTCAAACTGCTTAATATCGGCTCCAATGGATTTAAACATCAAAATAATGCTATCCTGATAATATTGAAATCTGTGTTCCAACACTTCCCAGGGAGTGTTATCTAACGCTCCATGGATGTCAGCTAATAATAATTTTACTTTAAATCCGGCCTTGAGAAAATCAGCTAATTTTAAGACGGGTACAAAATAGCCGATATGCGGCCTACCGGTGATCGACCAGCCTAGGTAAACTGAAGGCCTCTTTTTTTGCTTTAACAGAATTTTAAGCTCTTCCTCCGTAACTATTTCTTTGGTATTACGTTTAATCTGCTGAAAACGCTGTTCGAGGTTCATAAGCTCTAAAAAAGCTAGTAAGTTTAAATAATTAACGAAGAATGTTACCCCTACACTAATCTATGAAGCTAAAGCAGGCACAATCAGAAAAGCAAGTGATTTTTGGATACTGCAGATAAATATAAATAAAGCCCTTAAATAACCGTGCTTAGGTAAAACTAAGAATGGTAAAAGCAATTTTATTTGATTTTTGGGGAACGCTGGTAGAAACGGGGGAATGGAGCCCGCTTAAGCAGATCAGGGTAATATTAGATCTACGGCTTCCCTGGCCTGAGTTTATTAACAAGCTGGAAAAAGTCATGATGACCAAGCCGTTTAACTCCTTGCAGGAGATGTTTGAAGCCGTTCACCATGAATTTAATCTAGAAGTAGACCATTATAACATTGAAAAGTTAATCGGCATGTGGAATAAATCGTGGATGCTGGCTAAGCCTTACCTCGAGACCATAGATGTGTTAACTGCTCTGCAAAAGAATTACACCTTAGTCTTAATATCCAATACTGATAATATTTCCTTACCGCATGTGCTGGAGAAGTACGGCTTGAAAAAATATTTCCAGAAAATGTTCTTGTCTTTTGAATTAGGCTTGATCAAGACTGACCGGCCATTTTTAGAATTAGTCTTAAAACAATTAAGGTTAAACCCTAAAGACTGCCTGGTAGTAGGTGACAGCTTGGAAAGCGACATCGCGGCTGCTGAGCAAGCCGAAATTAAGGCCATCCTTGTAGATCGGAAAGGCACCCGGAGCTATGGGCATAAAATTAAAAACTTAAACGAATTAAAAGGCTTGTTAGGATCAATTTAGAATTAAAACCTGTAAAATTAAAAATGATTGAAATTACTTTCCTGGGAACAGGATGCATGCAGCCCACTAAAGCTAGGAACCACTCTGGAATTTTATTAAGTTATAAAGCGGAAAATATTCTGCTGGATTGTGGCGAGGGCATCCAGCGGCAGATGAGGCTGGCCGGAATCAAGCCAGCCAAAATAACCAGGCTGCTGATCAGCCACTGGCACGGAGATCACGTCTTTGGGATACCTGGATTAATGAGCTCCATGGGCGCTGATAAGCCCGATAAAATGCTAAAAATATATGGGCCTGCAGGCACCAAGAAATACTTGAAGCATCTCTTTCAGTCCTTTGCCGCCAAAAGCATCATTGATTATGAAGTTAAGGAAGTAAAATCGGGAATATTTTTTAAAAATGATGATTTTGAGCTGGAAGCTCAGCCCTTAAAGCATTCCGTAGACTGCCTGGGCTTTAGTTTTAAAGAAAAAGACAAGCGAAAAATCAAAATTGATCTGGCTAACAAGTTAGGGTTGGATGGCTTAAGCCTGGGCAAATTACAGCGTGGGAAAGCTGTTACTCATCAGCATAAAAAAATCAAGCCTAATGATGTTAGCTATAAAGTTGCAGGAAAAAAAGTAAGTTATATTGCTGATACCGTTCCTTGCCGAGGTGCAGAAAAACTGGCCCTGGATGCAGATTTACTTATTTCCGAAGGGACGCATCTGGATGAAATCAAGGAAAAAACTGAACGATACATGCATTTAACTGTTAAGCAGGCTGCCTTGATTGCTTCTGAGAATAATGCCAAAAAATTAGTGATTACTCACTTAAGCCAAAGGTATAAAGAGCCCACTGAAGTTTTGGCTGAAGCCAAGATTTATTTTGATAATGTAGTGGTGGCGGAAGATTTCATGAAGATAGGGGTGTAACCTTTGATCATTGCTGTCGGCTCAAAAAATCCCATTAAAATTGGGGCCGTTGCTGAAGCTGCAGCTTTATATGCCTCTTTAGCTGAGGCAAAAATAATTGGCATGGAAGTTAGCTCTGATGTTTCTGAACAGCCAAAGGATATAACAGAAACTATCCATGGAGCGATAAAAAGAGCTATGAAGTCTTACAATTCCAGCAAAGACCATGCTTTAGGCGTTGGCCTTGAATCAGGTCTTCAGAATTTTCCTTACACCGGCCTAATGGAACTTTCAGTATGCTGCATTTATGATGGGCAAAGATACCACTTTGGCTTCTCACCGGCATTCCGATGCCCGAAAGATATTCAGAAATTAATGGAAAAGCACCAGCTAAATCTGAGCGAAGCCTCTTATCGGGCAGGATATACTAATAATCGGCAGCTGGGAATGTCTGAAGGACTAGTTGGCATTCTTACTCAAGGAAAAAAAACACGGAAGGAATATACCAGAGATGCGGTAATCATGGCTTTGATCAAGGTTAAAAAGTAACTTAAGAAGCAACCTAAAAAGTAATCTAAGCTTAATTGGCTAAAAATAAGTAGATAAGAAAAAAGTGATGAAATGAATGAACGCTAAAGCCAAAGGCACCAAGGGTGAACGAGAATTAATCAAATTTTTTAATGAATCTGGCTGGAGCGCCATCCGAGCCGCTGGTTCTGGGAGCAGCCGCTATCCATCACCGGACATCTTAGCGGGAAATGCGATAAGAAGAGTGGCTATTGAATGCAAGGTAACTAAAGAAACTAAAAAGTATCTTCTTAAAGGGGAAATCGAGCAATTAAACCAGTTTTCCCAAATGTTTGGCGCTGAAAGCTGGATCGCCGTGAAGTTTCCTGAACAGCCCTGGTACTTTGTAATGCCTGAAGACCTGCAAAGTTCAGGCGACAATTGGGTTCTTTCTCTAGATTCTGCTAAGCTGAAAGGATTAAACTCCTTGGAATTGATTGGAAAAAACCTGGGCATTAATCAAAAATAAACCTCTGTGGCATAATTATTTAGCATATACCAAGTTAACCAAGTTAACCAAGTTAACCAACTTAACGTCATTAACTAAACCAACTTATTCTATTAATAAGTTGCTTTAAGATCCTGTTCAACTTTATCCACTATCCCTAAATCCAGATTTTTCCCTTTAACTACTAACCTGCCAATGATGCCAAAATTGCCGGCAAAAGGGCCACCAATAACACCTTTTGTCGGCCTATCGGTTACAACATCATAATTTCTTAGTTTTAATTCTAACCCAGCTGAAGGGCTTCGGAGATTAAATTCTATCTGGCTAGTTTCAATATCCTGGGGAAACTGCGTGGCTAATGGAACGGTAACCTCTTCCTCTTGTAAAACACTAGATGCACTGAAGCTAATGTTCTGAAAATATTTAACTGTTTTAGTTGAATAACTTGAAATTATATTTATGCCTTGCTTGTCCAAGTTAGCTATCAACAGTTCTATTGGATGATCAGCAATAGAATAGCGCTCAATATATGCACCAACTGGTCCTTAATGGAACTTAATTAAAATGATAAAAATGCGTGAAACCGCCTCACCTCGCCATAAATGACGAGGTTTCAAAAGAGGCGGTTTCTCAACTACGCATTTTTAGCATGCAAAAATTTCGTCCTAAAGGGCGGGGTTTTACACCCAGCGAAATTTTTTGCATAATAATTATGCAATTGTTCTGCTGCTGCCTCTATCAAATGCCACTTTAACCTGTCTGTGGCGAAACATTTAAAAGCGTTATCACTCTAATTAAATGGATTTAATCAAGCCATCTTACCTTCAAAATGCGCCTAACTACTAAAAAAATAGAAGAAATTCTGGTCGGTCTTCTAAGTGAAGAGGGACTGCCGCTAATTAGGGAGCTGGCTGGGAAATCTAATGTTTCTGAATTTTATCTGGCTGCTAGAACCAAGAAAGACATCAAGATTATCCGCAAGATGCTGTATATCCTCTATAATTTTAATTTAGTGGGGTTTACTAGGAAAAAAGATAAGCAGAAGGGCTGGTACATTTATTATTGGACTCTTCTGCCGGAAAGCATTAAATTTAACTATTTTAAAATGAAGCGCGAGCTTTTAGAGCGGCTAAAGCATCAGCTGGTGCAGGAAGAGAAAGAATTATTTTTCGTCTGCCCAAACGATTGCGTAAGGCTGGATTTTGACCAGTCTATCAGTTTCGAATTTCATTGCCCAGAATGTGGAGAGCTGATAACCCAGGATGACAGCCAGAATAAGATTGCGGAGATAAAAGAAAGGATTAATGAAATAGAAAGCGAACTAGAAGGCTTGAAACTGCAACGGGCTGTCAGAAGAAAGACTGTAAAACTGCACAAGAAGCAAATTAAAACCAGGCCTAAGCTAGCCAAGAGAAAGATCGCTTCCACAAAAAAGAAGCTTATACTTAATAAGAAATTACCCACTATTAAAAGAGTAATCGAAAAAAACAATCCGAAGAAGTGACTTACCTTCTCCTGGCAACTGTTTTTCTGATTGATTTTTCTTGTTTAAGGACGTTAGCAGTCATCCTTTGAATGTTAGCTTCCATGGAAGCCACTCTTCGTTCAAGCAAGATCAAAACTCTTAATGAATAAACTATTGCTGCTAAAGTACCAATTATCACGGCAAGAATAACTTCTGCTAGTTCTAGGGCTGGCATGTTTACACCTCTTTTTTGTAAGATTATAATCTTATGCAGTTATAATATAGTAGTTATAAACTATATAAAGATTTCTGCCTGATGATAAAGTCAACTAAACGTCACCTTTAAATATTAGTTCTTCTTTCAGTGTTTTAAGAGGCGATTGATATGATTATTTGTGAACTGTGTGGATCACATAATGTTGCGAAGAAAGGAATGAGACATAATGCTTCTGGCTCAAAGCAAAAGTTTTTCTGCCACGATTGTAAAAAATGGTACGTGCATGATGACGGATTTAAAAGAATGAGAACAAATCCTGCTCACATTGTTCGTGCTTTGCACGAATATGGCGATGGTGCATCATTCAAAAAAGTAAAAGAACATCTCAAGCAGCATGATAAAATTAAAATATCGCGATGGGCAATCCGGAAATGGGTAGTTAAATATTCAGCTGACAAGAGGGTTGCCTCATCCGGAGAATGTCAGCCTTTGCCTAGCAGAATCAGGTGCTGAGCCTCATGCTAACCGAGTGCAACGAAATATTCTACAGAGCCGGTCTGATTTATGTCTACAAAATTTAACTAAAGATTTATATAACGCGATAGCAAATTAATTGAAAAATGGAAGCCTATGAAAGATTGCTGGAAAAAGCACAAAGGGAATTGCCGGAGCAGGCAGCCGGGTCGGAGAGGTTCAATATAGAAAAAGTCAAAGGGCATCTGGAAGGTAATAAAACAATTTTAATAAATATTAAGAAAATTGCCAAAGATTTGGGAAGAGATGAAAACCATTTGTTAAAATATTTATTGCGGGAATTGGCTGCTCCAGGAAAAATTGTCAGAGACAGGGTCATTCTGGGAACAAAAGTCTCGGCTTCAGCGATCAATAAAAAAGTGATAAAATATGTTAGCGAATTCGTAGCCTGTTCGGAATGCCGTAAACCAGATACGAAGCTGGTAGGGGAGAAAGGGATCAGTTATTTGAAATGTTTGGCCTGCGGAGTTAAAAAACCGGTTAAGACTTTTTAAAGATGGATTTTATCATATCTCAAAAAGATGGGCCACATGGCCGGTTAATAGTGATAACTGATGAAGATCTCTTAGGAAAATCATTTGAGCAGGATAATTTGCAGTTAGACCTAACTAAACCGTTTTATAATGGGGTAAAAAAAACAAGGAAGGAAGTTCTTGCTTTGGTTAGAGGCGCTCAACACCTTCACTTGACTGGAAAAGCTGCGGTTGCCTTAGGTGTGGAATTTGGTTTAATCGATGCTGAAAAAATTATTTATGTCAAAGGGATTCCTCACGCAGAAATGGTCCAAGGTGGATAATCATGCAGTTTAGTTACAGCTGGAAGGGCGACAACAGCCTCTACCAAATGCCTTACCTGCCTGATGCCTTGGCTGGCAGAGAAACAGGCCGTTTTAAAGAAGCGATTGCCGAGAATAAGGGATTTATTACCATGCATGTAGCCATTATTGAACTCAGCAGCTTAAAAGTGGCTACTGCAGGGGGATTCTTAGACGACCTGTTTGGTGAGCAGGTTATCAGAAAAAGCGGCAATTCTCTGGTTTATGCCATTGAGGTTGCCTACCCCGTAAGAAGAAACCCGCTCTCCATGATCTTCCTTGGCGACACTGCAACAGAATATGGCGGAGAGCTGATTCAAAGAGGTGATTGCTGCAATGTCAGATCGGCCAAACAAATGGTTCAGTTTTTAAGATTTAATGTCTTGAAAGAACTGGCCGCTCAGTGGTTTAAGCAGATTAAGCTAATTGGCTACGAACCAGACGATAAAAAATATACTAATCGGTTAATCAATGAAGTATTTGATGATTTAATTTAAAAAATCGTGAAAACACTCAGCTAATAAAACAACCTAGCCCAGTTTGCTTCTCTTTTTTCTTCCCAAAAACGTGATCAATATTCTCTTTTAAGATATCGATAGTTTGCTTAAGATAAGGAGAAAAATTAAAATTTTCTGAAAGGGTTAGGGAATGCTTAAGATATTTCACCACTGAACCTTCAGAGATGGTAAAAATTAGCTTTCCTTTGCAAACAGAGCAATTGGCGCTTACCGGCGGACGGCGGAATTTTTCGTTGCATTTGACGCACCTGAACTGCTGCATAGAAAATTTTCTCAGATTGCCTTTAATATCTTTTAAAAAATGTTTTTGAATGACTAATTTAGCTACATCATCAAGATCCACCGCCCGGACTTTTTTAGCGATGGACATCTGCCCAAAGAGCTTCTCTTCCATGGAAGGCAGAGTCTTATAGGCCGAGCATAATACGCCTTTATTTATGTTTTCTACGGAATGGGTGAACCCGAAATCCTCATATTGCCGTTCTGTCCCCAGGCGTTTGCCTAATTGTTCCACTTTAACCTCTCCCGGACGCTTCATCTCTAAAGCCGCTTCATATAATTCTAATGGATACTTCCAAACTGTGTCCAGCTGCAAAACTTGATCGTCCACCTCAGCCGGGTTTAAGGTAGATGTTAATACTAACGGGGAGTCCATGGTTGAACCCCTGGTGGAAGGAAGATATTTCCGGCTGAAATTCAACAAGGCATCCATCAGCAGCATCACTGCCGCTTCATCACCATCGCAGTCTCTTCTCAGCCCGGCATGAAACATCGGATGGGCCAGCAAGCCTTGAATTTCCGAAAAGCCGATGATTCGGCCAACCAACCCTGCAGAAATGTGTGGAGCTAAACCAATTACCAGATGACCAGCCAGATCATCATAATTCTTGATGTTATAAAACGGCTCCAAGCCGTAAAACCTTACCAGCAAGTCGTCCACAAAACGAGCTACCCGCGTTAAGACTTCCGGCCCGGAATCTTCCAGCCCGGAAAAGCCTGGAATGATCAAGTCTTGAGGTTTTAATTCCAACAATTGGTCCTCAAAAATTAAGGGCTGGTGGTAAATATCCTCGGCATAGCCCAGCTCAATCAGCCGTTTAACAGACGTCTTTACTTCTTTGGGCTTAAAATGAGTAATCGGCAGCTCGGTGCAATCGTACCTGGTAGTGCCGTCTTTATTCACATAAATCCGGTGTTTTGCCCTAAGCAGGCCCTTAGCTAAATGTTCAACCGCATGTTCTTTGTTAGAAGTCCCCCTGACTCCTTTAATTAAATCGGGAACGATCTCTTCGCCTACCAGCTCTTTGGCTTTCTGAAAAAAGTGTTTTATGTCTAAATCAATCGTCTTATAAGCTACAGCCCGGCCATGGCGGCAAGTTTCGCTGTTTAAATCACCGCAGATCCGGCAATGATATTTTTTAACTGAAAGATTACGGCAATTTTCACAGGCCGGGTAAATCGTGGGAATTTTGCATGCCGAACAATAAAAAGAAGGAAAACTGCTCCTAATCTTTCCGGCCTCCAAAGCTGATTGGAAACTGCGCAGGCGCCCTCCCTCATCGCCAACTGGAAACATCACCTGCGGCGAGCCGGTAAGATGACGCATCTTGGCCTTCTCAGGACGGCCCATCCTGGCGCCAATGAACGTCCCGGCCTTATCCATAAGGCGAATTGAAGAATAAGAATTGATCCATTCCAAGCCATTTTTTCCGGTCAGTTCTGTTTTTAACCCAGGTTTTAATTCAGGTGAAAGAATATTATTAAAATTTTTAGAACCAATCCCTAAACAAAAAGCAATGATGGCCGCTTCAGCCTGCTCTAAGACAACACATTCGCTGTTGGGCATCTTAAGTGGACAACCAATTTCTTCCAAGGTCTTCTTAGCCTTTTTGTGGCCGTCGTTTAAGAAAGGAAGAAGCATCTTCATGATAATCTTCCCTGTTTTTTCCACCGTCCCCTGCAAAACCCACTTTCGCAAGGCCCAGAGGTCTTCTGCAAAGACAAGCTTCCAATAAAAAGTGTATTCAGGATGTAAAGGGATATTATATTTAGCGCTTATTTCCAGCGCTTCTTCCCAGGTCGGAATGGCTGCCTGATTAAGCTGGCCTAATAAATTAATTTCTGCAGAAAATTCTGCTGAAGAGCCGGCCGGTAAGGCCTGCTTAGCCCGGCTCAATTCCAAGGACCACCATTCCGAGCAATAACCGACCGGCACCAAAGTGTGGCCGCTTTCGGAAAAATCGCCGTAATTAAACAAGATGTCGCCCAAAAAAATAATTTCATCTATCTCTTTGCAGTGCTGTTTTGCTTCTTCTTCTTTTCTTAATTTAACCACTGTTCCATTGTTGAGACGGACTATCGGACCTTCCAGGGAATCGCAAACTGTAACTGAAGCCCCTTTCCTGGGGCGCTCTACTTTTAACTGTGTTCCGATGGCGATATATTTTTCCAAAACAATCAATGTGGCCGGATGTATCCCTACTGCATACATCCCGCTGGCCCTGGTTCTTCCATAACGCAGCCTGAAACCACCTACCCCCAGCGGGTGAGTTAAGATGGGCCGGCCGGCAACCAAATCCATCAGGTAAGTGTTGTTAGGCTTAACTAATTTTTTTTCTTCTTTTTTGGGCGCGGCCAGATCTAAGCTGATGGAATGAATCTTTTCTTTCAGATTCAAAAACTCCTGAAGCCAGCCCCACTGCAAACCAAAATCTCCGCCCCATTTGGACAAATTATTCCATAGTTTAGACGCTTTTTGGCACAGGCCTTCAGCCAGAACCAAAGCTGTTCCACCGCGGATTAAGTTGGTGCTGATCCTGGGCAGGTCCTTATAATTTGAGACCTCTATCTTTTCTGTTGGATCGCCGTCTATTTCCACCGGCAAATTGGCAACCATAAACCTTATCTCTTCGTCAGAGGGGCGGTATTGCAGGTTGGTGACCCGCTCATGATAGTCATGCACTTCGCTGATATAGCGGTTGATTTCTGATTCACTAGGATCATAACTGGAATAACCCATTTTAATCCGGATATAATCTGCCAGGATCACTGAGGTTGAAGCTGCAGTGCCGCCTGCGCCCCGAATCGGCCCGGCATATTGCAGCGCAAAATATTCCCTGCCGTCTTTCCTGGGCTTTATTTTCAGGCCAATGAAGCCTTCCAGCGGAGCAGAAACGATTCCTAAAGTCAAGTAAGCAAAACCAACGCGAATTCCCACTTCAAAAGCTTCCATATCGCTTTTAAACTGGCAAAATTTTTTCTGGGCCACCTCTTCAGCTATCTTTAGGCCAACTCGCCAATCAAGGATGCCATATTCCTTTTCTAACTGCGAAATCCTTTCTGTAACGTTCGTATTAGTAATCTGCGGTATTAAAACCGAGATTAAGCCTACAACTCTTTCGGCCATATTTTTGGCCAAGGGGATGGATACGTCCAGCTCAGGATCCAACCCTTTGCTTCTGGCAATTCTAGCCCTGCTGTAAGCCCAGTCAACTTCGCGGTTGATTTCTTCAAAATAATTTTTTATTGGCGTTGAAGCGATGACCATCAGCTAAACCTTAATATTTTTATTTCCCTGGTTTTAAGATTCACCACTGGAACCCGGGCTGGCTCTGGCTCATGCCCCAGCTTTTCCTGGAAAGACGTCTTAGCCTGCCAGCAGCTGCCGCTGATCATAGTAATGCCGTTATAGTTAGCAACACAGGAATAATGGATGTGGCCAGTTATCAGAAAATCAGGTACGCTTTTTATCAGCAGGGGGTCTTCGTCGTGGGAGGGATAATAAGGCGTAGACCTGAATGAAGGGGCTAAATGCCTTCTCTTTAATAAAAATTTCATGATTAAGTCCGACCGGTGGTATCCCCCAGCTGCGCGGATAGATTCAACGTTGGCAACATAATAATCGAAACTAAATCCGTGATACATCAATACGTCAAAACCTGAAAAGTCAGAAGTTTTGCCGATGTTGATTAAAGAAGGATTAGTTACTAATTTAACGTTAGGTAGATTAAATAAGCCTTCGGCAAACCGCTGGTAAAATGCCGGCTGCGGTTCAGCTAAATGCACCACGTCATGGTTGCCCGGACAGATGATTATTTGGATGTGCAGCGGTATCTGCCCGATCAGCCGAGAAAACTCTTTATATTGCTGGCCGATATCTTTAATTTCTAACTCTTCCTCTTGCGACGGATAAATTCCCACCCCGTCAACCAAGTCTCCGGCAATGAAAATATATTTTATTTTTTCGGCAATCTTTCTGTGCTGCTCGTTGCCAAAATCGCCTTTTATCCAACTCAGCAGGCGCCCAAATTCTTCTTTTAAAAAAAGGGTCGAGCCCACATGGATGTCAGACAAAAAGATGACGTATTCCTCTTGTTCTCCTTTTTTTAATTTATGCGTGTTAGGTATATCTGGCCAAATAATTTTCTCTGCAAAAACAATTTTATCGCCGCAAACTCCGTTTACACCCACCACTTCATCTAAAACCAAATCTTTTCCGTCTAGATAAAGCTCTTTTTTAGCTTTGGAAATAAATATCTTTACCCTGCCGGTTAAATCTTCCAGAGTAACGATTAGGTTGCCGTTTTTTGTCTCGCCTATTTCATCCACTAAGCCAATTAAGGAAACGTTTTCTCTTTCTTTTTTGCTTAAGACGCGGGAAATAGACAAGGTGTTTTGCAGTTCCAGCCGATGCTGCAGTATTTTCTCCAAAAACCTTAGCCTAGTCCTGAATATCTTGACAAAATCATCTACAACATATTTTTTAGGCTTGTTTTCATAAGAAATTATAATTGTTACTGCCGAGTCTGGCTGACTGGGGTTAAAAATTAGCCCCGAAAGCTCATTTTCCGGCGTTAACGCAGAACCGGCAATCGATTCCTGACCTAATTCTTCTGCAGGATAGGGGCTGCTTTTTACTGACAAACCATTGATTCTGTTTTTTTTAAGGCCGTCTTCGTAATTCAGCGATAATTCTAAGCTGGAAAGGTCTTGCTTATCAGTTTGCCCCGCGTGTATCAAATCGAGGTTTGATTTCCTTAATTGCTGTAAGCTGTTTTGGTAAAGCTCGTCGTTTCTTTCCTTTTCTGCTTCAACTTTATAGCCGTCAATTTCATACCAATCCACTAAAGAAGTTTGTTGCCTGATTACTTCAAGGTAATCCTTATTCAGAACCAGCAAGTCAGCTTCGGTTTTGATTTTATCAATTACTGTTTGCTCTATGGCCTCAGCATTAATTAAATCCTCTTGCAGCAAAAACCCTTTTTTAAATAAGTCTTCAATCTGTTTCTGTGGGTTTTTTTCCATCTTTATTTATTGAATGCTTAGTGATTTTTCTAACAACTCTTTGAGCTTGACAACGATTTTTTCTTCTATAGACACTGAAATTTCTCGCGTCCTGCCGTACCTGCCTTTTGAAATTATTTTGGCATTAATTATTCCCAGCATATCTAGTTCGGCTAAGATGTCTGAAATTCTTCTTTGGGTCAAAACGTTTTGTTTTATTTTTTTACAGACAGTGGTGTAGATGTCATAAATCTCCCCGGTAAAAAAAATTCTTTTTTGCGGTGAAATCAATAAAATAGAATATAATACGCTTTGAAATTGTTTTGGCTGGCTGGTGGTTGCATTTATTATCTTGTCTGATTCAACTTTTTTTTCTGCTTCATCTAGATGAAATATTTCCACAACTTTGCAGCCGCTTCTCTCGGCAATTTCTCCTGCTACCCGCAGTAGGTCGATGGCCCGCCGCACATCGCCGTGCTCCCTTGCTGCATAAGCAGAACATTTTTCAATCACTCCCGGTAATATTACGCCCGGTAAAAAAGCTTTTTCTGCTCTTGTTTTTAAAATGTCTTGAATTTGTAAAGCATTATAAGGGGGGAAAACAATTTCTTCCTCAGATAGGCTGCTTTTTACCCGTGGATCTAAATTTTCTGCAAAGACTAAATTATTAGATATTCCTATCAGGCAAATCTGTGACTTTTTCAGCTCCGAATTGATTCTGGTCAAATTATATAAAATTTCGTCACCTATCTTTTTAGTTAGTTGGTCTATCTCATCCAGGGCTAAAAGAACCACTCTGGTTTGCTTGTCTAACAGGTTGTAAAATATATTGTAAACTTCATCTGTAGGCAACCCAGTGGGAGGTATTTCTTCTCCAAACTCCTTGATTAATTGGGCTATCAGCCGGTATTCGGTATCGGCAACCCTTTTGAGCTTACAATTGATATAAATTAATTTGCATTTAATATTATTATTTTCTGCTACGTTCTGCATCATCTTTAACACGTGTTTTACTGATAAAGTCTTGCCGCTGCCGGTTTTTCCGTAAATAAACAAATTAGAAGGCTTCTCTAACCTTAAAGTTGGTGCTAAAATATTAGCCACTTCCCGTAACTGTTCTTCTCGATATAGAACTTCCTCCGGAATAAAAGAAGACAACAAGAAAGATTTATCTTTAAATAAAGAATCCTGTTTAAGATAATTCTCAAAAAAAGAACCTATTTTCATCTTAACCGACCCCTTGGTTTCCGATGGACTATTCTGTTTTTAGTTCTGTTTAATTGGTAATTTAATTTATATCGCATTAATTAAATTAAATTATATTATTTTCTCTTTTAATCAAATTAATAATATAATCCACCCCCTGCCTTCTTATGGAAGAATTACTATAAATAACTATCCTTGAATTAAGAAGTAGTAAAAAATAAGCTATAAGATTTATTAACAGATAATAAAAAATCCTGTTTAAGGCAATTCTCAAAATTAGCCGTCATTTATTGGTATTTATAGTTAATAAATTATTATTTATAATTAATTTATTATGTTAATTAATAATTAATAATTTATTATTCTTTATTAATTTATATCTTTATAACTTTTTTAAAAAAAACATAATTAACTATATTGAAAATAATTATTAAACATTCTATGAGAAACGTACGTGAGTTATCCTAAAACTATTAAAATGTTTATTTTTAATTTAAATAAAATAAATAAAATAATTAAAAAAACAAATTAATCATAATAAAAAACCTTTTTTTGACATTCCATCAGAAAATAAGGGGGGTTACAATTATCTAACCTCATTCTTCAATTAATTTAACAAAAAAACTCAATGGGAAAATCTAATTAATTCGACTAACCTTACTAATCTAAATTTTTGCATGCTAAAAATGCGTAGTTGAGAAACCGCCTCTTTTGAAACCTCGTCATTTATGGCGAGGTGAGGCGGTTTCACGCATTTTTATCATTTAAGCACTTTCAACTTAATTTCAATTTATTTTTAACCTAATCCCAACCCAATTTAGACTAAACGGCGACAATAAGAAGTTTTAAATAGAAAACTTAACACCTTTTTAGTTAATGGTTTTGGAATTATTATTTAATCCATTCAGCCTTAAAAAGAGGCCTTGGGAGATGTTTATAGGCGGTTTTTTTTATTCAATTGTAGCTTTAATGCTATCCTACCTTGTTTTTAAGGAGATTACCAGCATCTTGATGGTTTTTTTGATAGTATTATCAACCTTGCCGATGGTTTATACCACTATTAAAAACGAAGAGGAGCTGGACTTGCGCTATGATAAAGAGTTATTTTTATTAAAAGAACACACCAAGGTTTTAATTTATTTGATGTTTTTGTTTTTAGGCGTGACGATAGCTTTAATGCTGGCTTATTTAGTTTTGCCCGAATCAGTGGTAGATGTGGTTTTTGATTTGCAAAGGACTGCGATAATTAATGTCAATTCCTCAATACAATCCAGCGTTACTGGCGGCATAACTAAATTAGGGTTGTTAGGAAAAATTTATTTTAACAACATCAAAGTATTATTTTTTTGCTTATTATTCTCATTATTATATGGTGCTGGGGCCATATTTATCTTAACTTGGAATGCTTCAGTCATCGCCACAGCCATTGGGTCTTTAATCAAAACAGAAATAGCCAAAACGTCTTCTTTAATTGGGTTAACTTCCTTTTCAGCTTATTTTGGAATTACGACTTTCAGTTTTTTTCGTTATATGATTCATGGCTTTTTTGAAATAGCCGCTTATTTTATTGCTGGTTTAGCTGGCGGAATTATATCTATCGCTATAATTAAGCATAATTTAAAAGAAAGAAAAGTTTTAATTGATTCTTTTGATTTAATAATAATTAGCGTTGCTTTCTTATTAGTTGCCGGCCTGATTGAAGTGTTTGTGACTCCTGTGTTTTTCAGCTAGGATTAAATTATAAAACTAAATAAAAAACGGCTCTGTAGAAAGTCTTGCTGCACTTGGTGGCCATCAGGCTCAGCAATAGATAACTTATAGTAAATCTCAAAAGCAATGGAACATTACACCCTGCGATTTACTATACTAGCAAATCTCAACAAGTTCCATAATTAATGAGATTTGTTATTATGCAAAAAATTTCGCTGGGTGTAAAACCCCGCCCTTTAGGGCGAGATTTTTGCATGCTAAAAATGCGTAGTTGAGAAATCGCCTCTTTTGAAACCTCGTCATTTATGGCGAGGTGAGTCGGTTTCACGCATTTTTATCATTTATAATACATTCAATAAGCATAATTATGCAAAAAAACATCGCATCCATTATGCATTAAAGCACCTTAATTTTGCCAGGCAGGTTTTGAAAGATGTCTCCGCTTTCCAGCATTTTTTCAATTAATTTTTCAGTTTCAGCCAGGGGTGATTTTTCTAAGACCTCTTCCAAGTCAGCCCCTCCGCCGGAATCAAGCATTTTTATAAGCTCTACTATTTTTTCCACCGGAAATTTATTTTCTGCCCAATTAGCGGCAATCTCGACATTCTTTTTGTCATTTGTTTTTTTAAGATTTGGTTTATCTTCAATAAAATAATTTTTTTTCGTTTCTTGCTTTTCAGCAAGGCTGCTTGTTTTTTTATTTTCTTCAGCCAAAACAGCCATATGGATTTTTAGCCATAGCGGGTCGACAATTTTAATTATTTCCGGAGCAAGATATCTGATTTGGTTAAACTTTCTTATTTTTGCGATAAGCAGGACTGTAGCGCCAACTGCAATCTGTTTTGTCTCTTTTTTTTCTTCAAACAACTTAACATTAACTGTTGCAGTGCCATCGTCAACCAAGAAAGTGGCAATTGACCCTTGCGTTTCTTTATTAACAACAATGCCAACAGCGCATAGGCGGGACAATTTTTCTTTATTTTTTGCTAAAACAAAACATAATTCATTGTTTTCCTCAGTTATAAAATTACCTTGATTAATGTCTTCCAAGCATATTTTCTTAGCTGTATCTCTGTTTTTAGGCTTATTCTCAGCAATCATAATTTTTGAATAAAGCCTCTTTTTGGTTCAAAAATATCCCCCGATCTCCTTAATTTTTCTAGAGAATCTTCCACAGACTCTCTTGTTAAATTTTTTTCCTGCGCAGCTTCAATTATATTTTCCAAAGGGATTATTTTTGAGCTTAATTGCGCTTCCAGAGCATTAATTATTTCTTTGATAGCCGAGATTCCGCTTCTTTGGCTGGCAGTAATTTTGCTTCCCAACCGGTCTATATCTATTTGGCCGGTTTTAGAATCTTTGGCAATCTGGTTTAAGCAGTAATCAACTAGTTCAATGGCTTTTTGCGCGTCTATTTTATCTACAGTGCCAGAAAGTCTTATTTTGGCGGCCGCTTCAGACAATCTAACTAATCCTTCCAGCTGCCTGGCGGTAATGGGGATGCTTTTTATGTTTCCTTCTTCAGAAAGACCTTTGCTTCTCATCCCAACATAATATTCCTTCAATTCTTGTATGGCTTGATCTGACATTTTTGGCTTTATCTTTTGTCTCACATAAGCAAAATATTTTCTTAATAGCCCTGAACTTATTTCCGCAACAGCGCCATCAGGATTTTGATGCAGGCTTAAAATGAATGAAGCGGCTGTTTCATCCTTATCTCGGTCAGGCAAATCTTTTATTGGAAAAATCAGGTCGAAACGGTTGATTAAGGTAGGCGGCATATCAATCTGGTTAGCCACTAGATCATAGGGATCAAACCGGCCAAATTTAGGGTTGGCAGCAGCAATTACTGTCGTTTCACAGCTTAAGGTGGCTTGGATATTTGCCTTAGCGATGCTGACAGTTTGCTGTTCCAGAGCTTCGTGCAGGGCTGAACGGTCTTCTTTGCCCATTTTGTCCATTTCATCAATTACTGCAAAGCCGCGGTTGGCTAAAACCAAAGTTCCAGCTTCCAGGCTCCAGCCGCCCAAAAATTCATCTTTAACCACGGAAGCAGTCAATCCAGCTCCCGTAGCTCCCTTGCCGCTGGTAAATCGGGCCTTTGGAGCAACTTTAGTGATTCTTTTAAGCAGCTGTGATTTTCCGCTCCCTGGGTCACCAATAAGCAGTAAATGCATATCGCCTCTGGTAATGACTCCGTCTGGCCTCACTTTACGGCATCCGCCTGCCAGCTGCAAAACTAAGGCTTCCTTGACTTTATCATGGCCGTAAATAGAAGGTGCGATGCTGTTGGCCAGCCGCAGCAAGGGATTTTCAGAGTAAGCGATTTCTTTTATTTTTTCTAAATCCAGCTCGTCGATCTTAAGCTCGGTAAAATCTTCCTGTATCGGCTCAAGGTAATTTGCTTCAATTATTAAATCATATTTGGTGGACTGCCCTCCAGTTTTTAGAGTAATGGGAACTTCAGTAAGCCAGCCGCTGAGCCGGATACGCGAGCCGGGGCTGCTTCTTCGTTCAGAAAAAGGAGAAACCAAGTCGTCTTTAAGGAAAACATTAATCCGTTTCGGCTGAGTGCCATCTAATTCGTCAGGAGATTCTTCTAGGACTAATCCCTGCCCGTCAACCAGCGCTTTAGATATTTCCTTAAATTTGCCTTTTCTTCCGCAACCGCACCTGGTTGGTTCTTTATATTTTTTATCCAGCTGCAGGACGTTAAGGATATTGCCGCAGGAAGGGCATTCAAATTTGGCGGCCGTGACATGCGGCCGGACGTCAGTCTTATTCCTGACGATGCCTTCAATGCACACAAATTTATTAAGGTGCTTGCTTCTTATTTCACTGATTTTTATTTTTTGGGAATCTGGGAGGTTGGTTAACCTGATGGTAAATTTGCTTATTTTTTTAGGGAGCTCAAACTCTTTAACTGCCAGCTCAGCTGCTTTTAACAGCTCTTCTGGCGCTTCTAAAATTTCTTCTGAAATATCGGTATTAAATTTAATCAATTCAGAAAAGTTCAGCACTAAATGCTCCTGCCCTTTCCTTACAATCTCTAGCAGCTGCGGATAATAATTTTGTTCAATGAACCCCTTAAATATTTTAATTTGCTCGTCAACTTCCATGTGTTTTAACCCTTAAAAGAACACAAAAAAGAATTTAACTTAAAGATTTCTCTACTGCAGCACCGCTATTTCGCCAAGGCTTTTTTCAGGTTTTCAATCAGCAGGTCGGTGGCTTCGTTAACTTGCTGTTCAGTTTTAGTGCCAGTACAGACAATTTTACCATTACTAAACAATAAAAAGGTAGCATTGGTCCCCTTCAACTTGTGAACCAACCCGGGAAACTGTTCCGGCTCGTATTCAGTATTTGGCAATTTAATTCCCAAAACGTTTAAATTCAGGTCCATCCCTATGCTGCCGGAAGCGACAATATTTTGTACTGTAATTTCGGGCTTTATTGTTACAATAATATTCATTTTCTTCAGGCTTTTAATTATCGCTTGGATGCTGCGATCAACTTCTTCCAGGTCCTTGGCGCCAGTACATACAACTTTGCCGCTGGAAAAAATCAAGGCTGAGGTTTTAGGCTCTTTGATTCTTAAAACCAATCCAGGAAACTGTTCTGGATTGTATTCGGTATTTGGCAAAGTAGCAGCCATCTTTTCTAAGGGGATATCTTTCTCTAACCCAGTAGAAACTACAATATTTACTATCCTTATTTTCTTTTTATTTTCTTTTGCAGCCATAAATTATCACTACCCCTTATCTTAATTTGATTTAAACAGTTGTCATGAGTATTTAAATATTCTCTTTATAAAGCGCATGATTACTAGGTTAAGACACCCCACCATTTCTGATGGAGAAAGCTGTTAGATAAAAATTTAGCTTTTTTGTATCTAAAGACAGGTGACGCTAACCTAATAGCCCATAAATAACTTAATTTTAAATTTCCGATAAATATCGCTTTTTTCAATTCAGTTTCCAACATACTTTGAATAAATTGCCTGAGCTTCCTCTTCAGATCCGGCCTTGATTAGGGCCCGGCCATCAGCGAACAGCAGGATATTTTTAAATTGGAGCGCAGTTCCATCAAATTTAAGCGCAGATCCATTTGTTTTAGTAGTTCTGCCTTGTTTAAGCCTAGTTTCATTAGGTTTGACAGGTCCATCTGGTTTAAGCTCTGTCCCATTTCCATCAAGCTTAAGCTCTGTCCCATTTCCATCAAGCTTAAGCTCAGTCTCATTTCCATCAAGCTTAAGCTCTGTCCCATTTCCATCAAGCTTAAGCTCAGTCTCATTTCCATCAAGCTTAAGCTCAGTCTCATTTCCATCAAGCTTAAGCTCAGTCTCATTTCCATCAAGCTTAAGCTCAGCCCCATCTAATCTAAGTTTAGCTGTATCAACTTCAGCTTGTTCTAATTCAGCTTGTTCTAATGACGCTAATTTTTCCTTCAATTTTGCCAAGTCTATCTTTTTGCCTTCAATCTGGTATTTTCCCGAGGAGCAGAATTTGAGATAAAAGGCATCTTCTTTTTTATTTAAATAATCGTAAATCCCCTTACAGGGCCTACAATGCTGATTTTTATTTATCTTTATTTTTCTATAACTATTTAGTTCTAAATCAAAATGATGTAATTCCGGTGATAGTTCTTTGCCAATTAAGGCCTTAACAGCTAGATCTGCTTGTAAGGAGCCAATAATGGAAGTAAGGGTATTTAACACACCGACCTGTTCGCAGGTTTCTAAGCTGGTTTCTTTAAGAAAACAGCCCAGGCAGGGCCCGGCAGGATAAATTATCATCGCTTGCCCTTGCTTTTTTATGGCTGAACCAAAGACCAGGGGTATTTTTTCTTTTTTACAATAATCATTAATTAAAAACCGCGTCTTTAAATTATCAGTACAATCAATGATTAAATCAGCCTTGCTACTCATCAATATGGTCTTGCCGCTATTCTTACCACTATTCAAGTAAGCAATATTCCTGGAGCTTAAGTGCATTACCTGGGCGATTATTTCCAAGCGCGAGCTTATTTGCTGCAATTTTTCTTTGGCGCAAATAGCTTTGCTTCTTCCCAGATCTTTTTCTGTAAATAACAGCTGCTGCGGCAAATTGCTTTCTTCAACCACATCCCTATCTATTAAAACCAGTTTTTTTATTCCCGCTCGGGCTAGAAGGCTAGCTGCTACAGTACCAAGGGCGCCTACTCCGATAATTGTTACCGTGCTGTTTTCAATCTTTTTTTGCGCTTCAGCTCCTAGTACTTTTTCCTGCCGTGAAAATCTAGACATATTTGTTTGTCTCCTCCTTCCAGTCTGGAGATCTAGACCTGTTCAACTCCTCTTCTATACCTATTAAGTCCTCTTTCTTCTTACCGGGAAGCCTAGACATGCTCAGCCATCTCCTTCATCTTACAGGCATTACAAGTTTCCTGGTTGGCAGCTTCTCCACAGCTGCGGCACAGCTTAATCGTCTCTGACTCTTCATCAGATTCGCGTTCCAGCAAAGGCAGCCAAGCCAGGAAGGAATTGATGATTCCCTGCTTGGTTCCTTTGAATTTGGCTTCAAACTCATTAAGCATTTCCTGGATCTGGTAGCGATACCCTTCCCGAGAGTAAGGGCATTCAGCGAAATTGACTTTGAACCCTTTCAACAGCGAATATAATTTCACTTCTTTCTCCAGGCAAAAATACAGCGGCTTGACTCTCTGTACAAACAACTCTTTTTCTCCAGCTCCAGAAATGGGCCCCAGCCTTCCAGCCAGCTTAGTGTTAGCCTTGAAAATATTCATGATGATGGCTTGCGCTTCATCATCCAAGTTATGCCCGGTAATTATTTTTGTGGCGCCAAATTTACGGGAATATTTGTTTAATAAATATCTTCTCCAGGTGCCGCAGACATTGCAGGGCTTTTTTTTGCTGTCTTTATTGATAATTGGGTAAGCTTCATCCAAGGTTTTTTTGAAATCTTGACTGAAAAAGGCTTTTTTAAGCGGGATGTGGTGTTCTTGGCAGAATGATTCTAAATCCGTAACTGTTTTAGCCCGATAATTCTCAATTCCTTCGTCGATGACTAAAGCAAAAATAGACTGAGTGGGAATAGAATACTTTTCACAATATTTTTTGGTTAAATAAAGAACGGTCAAGGAATCTTTCCCCCCGGAAGCAGCCACGCAGATTTTATCGCTTCTATTGATGAGCTTATATTTGTTAATGGTTTTAAACACCTTCTCTTCAAAATAGCTGATAAAATGGTGTTTGCATAAGGAGCCATGCTGCAGCTGTATCACTGCTTTGCTGTGGCAATCAGCGCATTCTGTTTTATTAGTGTAATTTGCCTGATCAGCACATTCCATCTTGTCAGCGCTGTTCAATCTTACCCTCCTGAAATTACACTGAGCAGGTCGAGATGGTCTCGGTCTTTTAAATTCTCAGATTCAGTAATCACTTCATCATTTCTGACCACGATGACTGTTTCAGGGTTAACTTGGGCTTGCCTAAGCAGATCTCGCACCGTTTTTCCTGTAAAAATAATGGTTTGAAGAGTGTTATCTCTCTCATTTTTTAGAGTAATTTTCATTTTATTTCACCATTGTCTCCTAGTAAGGCAAGGGGTTGTTATAGCTTAATTGAGGGAATTTTTTATAAAGATTACGAGTAAAATTTATATACTATGGTTAGTTATAGGTTGGTATGGCAACAACAATACAGGTAAGCTTGGAATTAGTCGAAGAACTAAAAAAAAGAAAGTTATTTGATAACGAAAGCTATGAGGAGGTTCTTTGGGATTTAATAGAAGATACTTTAGAGCTATCTGAAGAAACAAAAAAGATTATAGAGGAATCAAGAACAGAAATTGAGCAAGGCGTATTTTATACACATGAACAGGTAAAAAAGAGATTCCAGCTTAATTAGGTGAATTCCTTGTTTAAATTAATATACTCTAAAGCCGCACTTAAATTTTTGGAAAAATTAGAGAAAGTAAATCAAACGAGAATTATTTATTCCTTAGAACGTTGTAGAATTAGACCTGAAGCTCACGCCAAAAAATTGGTAAATTCGCCTTACTTTAGTCTTAGGATTGGAAAATATAGACTAATTTTAGACTTAATAAAAAATGAATTAAGAATTTATATGATTGAAATAGGACACAGAAAAAATATATATAAACACCCCTAATTAGGGCTTTATGCACGACTATTTATTGATGCAGCCCAGCAAATATGCGGAAGAATTAAGCGCTGCTTTCGGCTATTCTGAAACTCTCTTTCTAGCGCAGGATTTTATAATCATCAAAGGAGAAAACCGCAAAAAAGTTTTACAAGAAATTTGGAAAAACAAAAACAAAACGACTATTTTTTATGCCGAGTCGGCAGAAATGCTGCGTTTTGTGCTGGAAAAAACACCAGTTGATATGATAATGGGCCAGGAGGGAATAAACCAGAAAGATTCCCTGCATTACCTTTGCAGCGGGCTGGATCAGGTGATTTGCCAGATTGCTGCTGAAAAAGGCAAAATCATTGCGTTTTCTTTTAATGAGATCCTGCAGAGCCGGGACCGGGGCAGATTGCTGGGCCGGATGGCGTTTAATCTTTCCTTATGCCAAAAATATGGCCTTAAAACGCTGTTTTCCAGCTTCAGCTCCAACCTGAAAGAGCTGCGCTCAGCCCAAGATTTGCAAGCCTTGCGGCAAGTTTTGGAAAACAAGAGAAACATTTACAGGTAAACATTTTTATAAAACCTAATAATTAATCAATAACCTGCGAGAGGAAGTAACATTATGGTTTGCTGGCAATGGGCTGGCTGGAACGAAGAAAAAGATAGGCGAAGAATGCAGGGTTGAGTTTGAAAATCAAGATAATAATGGCCTTTATTTTAAGGGAATTATTGCCGGAAATGAGATAACAATATACGAAAAGGGCAGGTCGATAGGTGGCCCACTTCCCTGGACCTTCCAGTTATTGAAGGGCGGGGAATTTTCGCGTGAAGATCTTGTCCATGGCGACGGCGGGCAATATGATAACTTGTTTTTGTGTTATTTTACCAAAGAAGAAAGTTTAATGGCGATTGGTGAGAATGGCGCAGTTGTACCTTCCTTAGATAATCTCATTAAAGCAGAAGATCAGCCATTTCCGGGGGAAGAAATAGTTAGTAATGAAAGAATCAACAGCGCTTGGTTCAATGAATGCAAAAGAGAGAACGGCTTTTGAGTTTT
>Ga0209541_10004793_pt1 | contig 23876 bp, 29 predicted proteins | sample RifCSPlowO2_01_FD_184027 | JGI IMG/M metagenome (GOLD analysis project Ga0209541, IMG submission 184027) | Groundwater microbial communities from Rifle, Colorado - Rifle CSP2_plank lowO2_0.1 (SPAdes) (version 2) | ecosystem: Environmental > Aquatic > Deep subsurface > Groundwater | place... | reverse complement strand
ACATAATCATAGCTTTTCAGGCATCTATGGGACTCGTCCTCTATAAGAAGGGAGACATCATCAAGCGTTATTCTTTCCTTTTTCAGGTCATTCGCTATGCATTGCGGGGTTGAGAATATCACATCTGCCTTTTGCCATAATTCCCTTCTTGTTTTTGCATTGACCTTTCCTGTAAAAAGCTCAAACTGCCCGTACAGCTCTGGCAGGTGTTTTTCAAAGTATTTGAAGTGCTGCTCTGCCAAAGGCCTTGTCGGCGCAAGAAAAATAACCTTTGAGCTGGGAAATTCCTTCTGCCTTGCAACAGCGAGCATCAGTGCGATGAGCGTTTTGCCCATGCCTGTCGGCAAAACAACAAGGCAGTTCTTCTTCGAGCATGTCTCAAAGATTTTCTGCTGGTATTCTCTCGGCTCTATCCCCTTTAGCATATAGAACAAAATTACTTTAGATTTATAAAACCTATTTCTCTGATTTTTCCATGATAAAGATACTCGGCATTCTTGATGCAGTCACCGCAATAATAATGTTTGCCATGCCGTTTAATCTGGGGATTCCTGCATCAGTTATCTTTGTATTCGCAGTTTACCTGCTTGTTAAAGGTGTTATATTCATAACAAATCCTATGAGCTGGATTGACTTGGCTGTTGCAGTCATTCTTCTCTTGAATTATCACTCTATTTTTGCACTGCCAAGAACAGCAATGTTTGTTCTTGCATTCATAATGCTTCAGAAGGGAATTTTCAGCATTCTGGGATAATCACTTCAGCGGCTTCTCAAATATAGAATAGAATACAAATATTGCAATTATTCCGACAAGCACAGAGCTTATTACTACAGTCAATGCACTTGCTGCTATAATCGGGATATGCAGCAATATAATCACCATCAGGCTTAATGTTGCAAGGAACACATAAAACAGCATTTCCCCGAAGAATATTCTTCCCCCGTCATAAGCCGGGAACGGGAGCATATTAAAGAATACAAACCACAGGTTGATGAATGCAAATCTTTGATATCCCAATGATGCGGCGATAACTGCTATTATAAGATTGGCTGTAATTCCAGCAGCAGATATAAGCGCAACATCCCATTCTGTCAGCTCTGCAAACTTCCTGCTTACCCTGCTTCGAGTTGCATAAACCTCGAATGTCGTTACAACGAGCCACCATACTGAGCCCAGGCTCATCCAAACCACGAAGATGGGCCATATAACCCACATTGGCAATGGATACCTTAAATGGGCAGATTCATAAAAGTTATACCTCTCAATCCGCCAGGGCTGTATCTCTGCCTCGCATCCAAGCTTGTATGCCGCAACTTTCTTTGCAACTACATTGGCAAAAAGGACAATAAAGCCGATTATGCTGTATCTCATCCATGCTTCCCAGCTCATTTGGGAAAATGCAATTACATATCCGAGAACAGCGCTTGCAATCAGTATGTAAATAAACTCTTTTAATTTGAACATCTTATAGTTACCCTCTCTTATTTTTATTCAGTGAATATTTTTTATAAATGTTGCTATTATTTTTAAGGGAAGCAAAGACAATCTTTTATAACTTATTGAGCGATAGTATCTGAATGGCAGTCGCAATTCTGGCAGGGGCTGGGGAAGGGACAAGAATAGGAAAAAAAGACAAGCCATTCTTACTTTTAGGGAATAAGCCCCTGCTAAGTTATTCATTGGAAATATTCAATAATTGTAAATTTATTGACGAAATCATAGTAGCTGTTAATAGGGATAAGGTAGAATATGCAAAATATATTAATAGCGGGCTTGGGCTCGATAAAAAATGTGTGATTATCTCGGGAGGAGAAACTCGGCAAGAATCTGTTTATAAAGCGATTAAAAGTATTTCAAACGCAGAATATGTTTTAGTACATGATGCCTCACGGCCTTTCATTACATTAGATCTTGTCAGAAGGGTATTTCAGGCAACTAGGGAATACGGCGCTGCAATCCCAGCCATCCCTCCGGGCGATACTATCAAAAAAGGGAAGGATTTTGTTGAAGAAACTCTTGATAGAAATTCCCTTTGGAATATACAGACACCCCAAGGTTTTAGATATGATCTACTGAAAGAAGCATATATTTCGGCATTCAATGATAATTATACCGGAACAGACGATGCCTCTTTAGTGGAGAGAATAGGTTACAAAGTTAAAATGGTTCTTGGGATTAGGAAAAATATGAAGATTACTTACCCTCTTGACCTTATAATTGCAGAAAGTCTTATACAGAATAAAAAATAACTTCCAAAATTTATGCTCTTGAATCAGTTGACAGAATCTGGAATGGAAAAGTATATAAATATACTCAAGAAACTAATTATATATCCAGAGGTGGAAAATGTTGAAGATAAGAAAAGTTTCTGAAATTCTCGGAATGAAAGTGTTCACAGACGCGGGCGACTACTTTGGAGAGGTTGAGGAAGTAAATCTTGTTGAAAACAAGATAGACGGCTGGCGCATAAAAATCGCAAGAGAAAGCACTTTGTCCCCCTTTTTAGGCGGTGCAAGGGGCTTGATAGTTCCACATCAGTTCCTGAAAGCTATAGGCGATGTAGTTGTTGTAAGCAAGTCAGCTGTTCCAAGCAAGGAAGAAGCCGAGGAAACAACAGAAGAGCAAACAGAGTAAAATGGCCGCACTAGGAATAGTGGGAATTGAATGGATTAGCCAGATTGTTCTGCCATTTGTCCTTGTTTTTACCCTTATTTTTGCGATACTTGAGAAATCAAAGATTCTTGGTTCTGAGAAGCATCAGGTAAACAGCCTAATTTCTCTTGTTATGGGATTGCTCATAGTAGGAGTGGGTGTTGCAAGGGATATGATAAACGACATCATCCCAGTAATTGCTGTTGTCGCGGTAATAATATTTGTATTCATGCTTCTTGTCGGCTTTACAGCAGGCAAGGAAGGTGCATTGATAAGAGACGGGGGCTTGAACAAGCCGCTCCAGATTATAATAGGAATTCTTGTTGCAATAGTCCTTATAGTTACAATACTTTCAAGCAGCGGAAAAGTCCCCCAGCTTGCAGGCTTTTTCAAGAACCCAGATACAGCCCCAATATTCCAGTCAATCATATTCCTTATAATAACTGCTGCAGTTGCCGCAATACTTTTTTCGAGCAGCAAGAGTGAGAAGAAGGAATAATCAGGCAAAATAAAGGTTCTATCAAATAGCCTGGACTTTTATAAAAAGTATCGAGATCAAAAAAATCCTTAAGGATTTTTAGGATGCTCAGAAATGCAAAAGCATTTCTGACATAAAGATTATTAAAAGTCCCGCAAATTCAGCAACGTCCAAAATAAAAAAATATATAAAGCGCATTAACCTCAGAACAAAATGGTAAGCTATGGTTTCACGCAACTCGATGCATTGATCCAATTATGGGAGTCCCAGGGATTATTTTCTGTTTTTCTGCCATTCCTCTTGATTTTTGCAGTAACCTTTGCAATACTTAACAAATCAAAGATATTGGGCGGGAAATCAGGAATTGATGTTATTGTCGCATTAAGCGTTGGTTTGCTTGCACTGCAACAGGAGTTTCTGAGAAGGTTTTTCTATGAATTATTCCCAAGGCTGGGCATGGGCATAGGGGTTATATTGGCATTGTCTATTTTAATAGGGCTGTTTATAGTGGAGGGAAAAGAGAATATCTACATGATTATCCTTGGCTCAATAGCATTCATAGTTTTTCTTGTCGTGATAATATCAACACAGAGCGGTTTTTCATTTAATTCCTGGAGCTGGTGGTCTCAATGGGGGAATCTTGTAGTTTGGGGCGTAATACTCATAGGAATAATAGTCGCATTCTCGCTTACAAAGAAATCAGAAAAAAAATAAAATGCTGTTAGAATCTGCTTATCTTATGCCTATAATGGCTTTTATACTTGTCTTTGTTTTAGTTTACGCACTTCTTGGCAAGACAAAAATTCTTGGAGAGAATAAGTTTATCCACAGCCTATTAAGCTTGGTTACTGCGATAATATTTGTCCTTGCGCCAAATGCAAGAAGATATACATTGACAGTAACGCCCTGGGTTGTTGTTTTCATGGTTGCATTGTTTTTTATTTTGCTGATAATAAGCTTTGTCAGGGGGAATATTGACGATATTGTAAAGAATCCGGCAGTGAGCTTTGGCTTGATTGCCATACTTGTCATAATATTCCTGATTTCAGGCATACAGGTATTCAGCTCTGCAATTTACAATCTTCTTAACCTTTCAACAACAGCAGAGATAAGAAATGTCTTGACGCATCCGTCTGTTCTGGGCATAATAATCCTTTTTGTTGTCGCAGTTGCAGTATCCTGGTTCCTGAATAAAAAATAATTACAAGAGAATATTTTTTCTGGCATGGATTTTAATTTTTCAAGATGCCCCATTGATGAAAACCGCATCATCCGTATACCCAAAATTCCTTCCATCAGGTGTTGTAAAGACAGCCTCTGCGCACCCCATAGCATACTTGTCTTTTGTTGGCTTGTATTCTCTGTATCCTACGCCAATTGTTGCTCCCATAACTCCATAGTCATCAGCAGTTACAGAAAGGTTGTCCCACCTCTCAAGCAAATCCTCTTTTTCCTGGGAGCATTCGTACCTCTCCCCCAATTTTATAATTCTCCATAATTTTATAGAAATAGTTCCCGGGCTTCTGACAGCATTATCATATCTATTTTTTGGGAATAAGTAAAATTTAAGTCCATCAATCTCTGGGTCTTCATCCCAGTTTTTTGCTGAAAAATGAATTGGCTCAATTGTCTGGACCACAGTATCATTATATTTCCCCCGTGCTGACTGATTATTTTCTGGAGGATTGTATTGCCCCTCCTGTTCTTTATCATTCTTGGGCATTAGCATAATGCCAATAATCGCAGCAAGAATAATTGTTAAAAGAAGAATGCTTAAAATCTTATGGCTCGCAAACCAGTTTTCCCGTTTCACTTTTCAGCCTTCTTTTCCTTTGCCTTTATCTTTTCAGTTATGCTGCCAAGCTCCTTTATGTTGTCTATCAATGGATTGAGAACATTGCTGAATGCGCCCTCAACAGCGCGCATCTCGCTTCCAAGGTCCTTTATGTTCTGCCCGTATTCCTGAACCTTGCCTATCATTGATGCCTGCAGCCTGTCAATATTTAATTCAATTCTTCTCAGCCTGTCGTCCATATCATCAATCTTTGACTGGACAGACTGCTTAAAGTCCTTTATATTCTCAAGCTCGTCCCTTAATTCAGTCATCTTTTCATTGACTATCTCCTCGGAAATCTCCTCAATTGTTTCAATGTCTGCACTTGGGCCCTGCATTGGCTGCTGTGTAGAACCATACTCATATGTCTGCTGCGGATATTGATATTCGGCTTGTGCCGGCGCAGTCATGGAGAATGGCATCTTTTTTTTCTTGGTGGGGGTGGGAACAGGCGGCTGCACTTGTTCTGGCTCCTCCATGATAGAGGGCTGCATTCCTTCAGGGGATGTAACCGCTTTTTTGATTTTTGACTGGTTCACAGCATCATTTACTTCCTGGGGAGAAAATCCCTTGTTCTGGAGCTCCATCACAATCTCTGGATTTGTTTTTCCCTCTTTTTCCAGTTCAAGAAAAGAATCTAATGCGTTTGGCATTTTACTTGTAATTAGTCCTGCTTTTTATATTTTTACTTCTCATAGGCATTTTGCTTGCAATTTATATTTTTACTTCCAATAATCCCTATTGAAGTAGCATCATGCTTCCTATGATTTTACTTCCTCTTTTTTAATCTGCAGATTTTCAAGGGCATCGTCTATCATCCTTTTCACCTCTTCTGCCTTCACGAATTTCAGCGGCTCCCATAATTTCATATATCTTTCAAGTATCCTCAATTCCTCCTTTCGCGCGAATCCCGCTGTGTCGCCTATGACATGCTGCACCATTTCTTTTATTCTGTCAATATCGCTTCTTATCTCGCGTATGTCATCCTTTATTACCCTTATATCCTTGCTTAAATTATCCCTTGTTTTGATAAAGCTTTCATTTGAAACAAGCATCCTCTCTTTCAGGAGCTCATACCTTCCCTCGAGATCTACAATCTTTGTATTGAATTCAGAAAGCATGCCAGAAATCTCATTAAAATCAGCGTCTTGCATTTTTACCGTTATTAGAAAGCAGGGTGAGTTTAAAATATTTATCCTTTGAGGCATTATCGAATTTGCGGGACTTTTAATAATCTTTATCTGAATATTACTTATCAAAGTCCCGGCTATTTAACAGAACTATCCCTTACAAATTAATGCATCAGAAACCTGTTCAGAAGGTATATTCTTCTCTTATACCTCATCTTCAAATAGCTTCCATATGCAACGCCGAATATAAGCCCTCCAAGATGCGCGGTATTTCCGATGGGCAAACCTGCGACAGCTGAAAAAAGCCACATAATCACAAGTATAAGTATAGAGGCAAGCCACATAGGTACGGGTATTGGTATAAATAATATATAGACTGGCAGTTTCGGCGTTACCACTGCAAGCAGCCCTGCAATCCCGAATATTGCGCCGGAAGCGCCAACCGCAATAGTATTAAGCTCTATATTGAAAATTGCCGAAATAAATACAAAAAACAGCCCCGCAAAAATTCCCGCAGCCATATAGAATATAAAGAACCTTTTTTTGCCGAGTATTCTTTCAAGAAAACTTCCAAGGAATAAAAGGCTCATCATGTTCATGAGGAGATGGGATGGAGAGGCATGCATGAACATGTTTGTTATCACAGTCCAGAGATTTTGGCCGCTTAAAATCCTGGAGGGCATTATTCCTATATATTCAATAAGATTAATCCTGAATGCCATTAATGCCAGAACAAGGAGGAATAGGATAAAATTTGATATTATAAGGGCAAGAGTCACACTCATCCCTTTCTTTTGGTTTATCATTCTGGTAGAAAAATTATTTCTTCCTTTTAAAAGCTTTCTCTGCCCTTTTCTTGGCTGATTTGTTTTGCCTCTTCTTCTTTGCCCTCTTCTCGCTATTCTTTTTTTTCTCGGCAATGTCTCTTTTTATGTACTTCTTTTCCAATTCACCCTTTATCTTTTGCGTCTCCTGCTGTATTATCACAATTTCGTTCTCTATCTTGTTTATCCTCTTTGTTATTTCAATGACCTTGTCCCTGTTGTCGCTTGCTTCAAGGAGAGAACCGCATTCGGGGCATAGGAAGTCATGATTCAGCGCTGTTTCTTCTGTCAGTTCAACAGAACACTGCTTGCAGTGATAGAAGCTCTTGTTTTCCTTGCTCTTGAGAAGATTCTGCTGCTCATGCAGCTCTTTTTGCTTTATCTTCACAAGCAGCTCAAGCGATTTTAGTATATTCAATGTCCAGTAATAGATATACCACCCCTTGCTCTTGTCCTTTTTCCTTATGAAGCTTACAATATCCTGGGCATACAGCTTATAGAGTATATTCCTGGCCTGGTTGATTGTCAGCTTGAGCTTTGCGGCTATCTTGAACTCATTGACATCCCTCTTGTCCTTCAGCAGTTCAACTATCTCTCTTCCGCTCTTCCCGGCTATCGCTTCAACAACCTCATAAAGCAGTTTATCCCTCATTTTAAGGTTAAAAGGGCACAAGAATAAATACTTTGCCGTTCTACTGTTACCACTCAGGAATTTTTACAAAGCTATTTATATACTCCCTTGTTCTAAAGCTTGAAATCTGTTATCAAAATGCAACTTTTCAAAAAAAAGAAAGAGGATGCAAAGGGATTATTTGAGCTGCCTGAGCTTCCTGGTTTTCCGGAAATGCGCGAGATAAAGGAGGCATTGAAACCCAGAGAGGAAGCAATTCCGCCATTGCCTGCACTTCCAAGTGCATCGCAGTATCCTGTTCAGGCACAGCAATTGCAAAGGCCAGACATAAGGAAAACAGAGGAGATTGGTTCAATGTCTGCACCATTGACAAGGGAAATAATGCCTGTCCAAATGCCAAGGACTTCTTATCCAATGCAGGAAGAAAATGAAGAGCAAGTTCAAAGGGGTTCAAAGCAGAGAGAGCCCATATTTGTCAAGATAGACAAGTTCAATGACGCCCTTAATAATTTCGAATCAATAAAACAAAAGATTTCTGAAATTGACTCCCTGCTGAAAAAGGTAAAAGAGACAAGGACAAAAGAGCAGGAGGAAATTGATTCTTGGGAAAGAGAGGTTGAAGAGATAATGTCTAAGGTGAATAATATAGACCAAAAGCTTTTCAACAAGCTGGATTAAACCCTTTAAAAAATGTCAAACGTTAAAAGCCACGCAATTTACGCAGAGATAATGCCTTCTAATGCAGTTGAATGCAAGAGGTATCTGCTTGAGACAGAACTGCATTTGCTTAATATATTAAAAACACTTCTTACAGTAAAAGAGCTTAGAAGAATAGAATTCAATGCAAAGGCAGAGGCAAGAGTGAAGATGAAAGAGGTTGTTGACGGGATAAACAAAATTCTTTTTGATCTTCCTATAAGCGAGGCATTGAAATATGCTCCTAAACTAACGCCTGAAAAGGAAGCAAAGAAAAAGCCCGCTGAAGATGAATTAACTAAGAAGGAAGCAAAGGAAAAGAGCAGGATTGAGGCAGAGCTTCTTGAGATAAAGAAAAAGCTTGAGCAACTAAGTATTTAGCCGGTATAGAGAGACATTCTAATTTGCGGGACTTTTAATAATCTCTATCTGAATATTGCTTATCAAAGTCCCGACTATTTAATAGAGCCGTATAGAGAAAGCTTATTAAATCTTTTTTCTATTTATATTGCATAATATCAAGAGGATATTCTGGTTAAGATGAACAGGAAAGAGCTTGTGTCCAAGTATATCGAATTTTTCAAGAGCAAGAACCATAGCGCAATTCCATCTGCCTCGCTTATTCCAGAGAATGACCCGACAGTTCTTTTTACAACTGCTGGGATGCACCCATTAGTTCCTTATATCTTTGGGCAGCCACATGCTGGAGGAAAAAGATTAGTTAATGTGCAGAAGTGCATAAGGACAGGAGACATAGAAAGTGTTGGTGACAGTTCTCATCTTACATTTTTTGAGATGCTTGGCAACTGGTCTCTTGGCGATTACTGGAAAGAAGATGCAATAAAATGGAGTTTTGAATTCCTGACAAAAATACTTGGCTTTAAGAAAGAGCAGATTCATGTCAGTGTCTTTAAAGGAGACAAAGAAGTTCCAAGGGACGAGGAATCTGCAAAAATCTGGCAGTCTCTTGGCATAACAAAGGAGAGGATACATTTTCTCAGCAAGGAAAATAACTGGTGGGGGCCAGCAGGATTGACTGGGCCATGCGGGCCTGACACAGAGATGTTCATTGATACAGGAAGGAAATCCTGCGGCAAGGACTGCAAGCCAGGCTGCTCATGCGGAAAATACTTTGAGGTATGGAATGATGTTTTCATGCAGTATAACAAGACAAAAGACGGGAAATATGAAATGCTGAAGCAAAGGAATGTTGATACAGGAATGGGTGTTGAAAGGACAATTGCAATGCTCGAGAGCAAATCAAGCATCTATGAAACAGGGGTGTTCCTGCCGATAATAAACAAAATAAAAGAGATATCTGGAATAAAAAAAGAGAATGATGAGCAAAAGAGAAGCATCAGGATTATCTCAGACCATCTTAAAGCAGCGGCATTTATTTTAGGCGATGAAAAGCACATTCATCCAAGCAAGAAGGACCAGGGTTATGTATTAAGAGGACTGATAAGAAAGGCGATAAGGCATGGAAATCTTATTGGCATAAAAGAGAATTTCACATCAAAAATAGCAGAAGAGGTAATAAAGATTTATTCAGATTATTATCCTGAATTAAAATCAAACAGGAATTTTATTCTTGATGAGCTGAATAAAGAGGAGATATTATTCAAAGAGACGCTTGAAAATGGGCTGAAAAAATTTGAGGAGATATGCGCTAAAAGCAAGAATAAAATCTTATGCAATGACGCATTTCTTTTGTATCAGTCATTTGGCTTTCCAATTGAGGTGACATGCGAATTGGCGGGAGAGAAGGGAAAGAAAGTAGATACCAATGGATTTGAAAAGGAATACGAGAAGCATCAGGAAATCTCAAGGCAAGGAAGCGAGAAAAAATTCAAGTCAGGGCTTGCAGACACATCAGAAAAAACAACAAGATTGCACACAGCAACACATATTCTTGGTCAGGCATTGAGAAATATAATTGATGATAACATCAGGCAAAGGGGCTCAAATATCACAGAGGAAAGGCTGAGATTTGACTTTAACTATGACAAGAAACTTTCTCCTGAACAGATTAAGAAGGTTGAAGAGGAGGTTAATAGAATAATCAAGAAATGGCTTGCTGTTGAAAAAATGGAAATGACAATTGATGAAGCAAAAAAGCTTGGAGCACAGGCAATGTTTGAGGCAAAATATGCTGAAAAAGTATTTGTTTACAAAATAGGAGATTACAGCAAAGAGGTTTGTGCAGGGCCTCATGCCCAAAACACAAAAGAGCTTGGGCATTTCAAAATCCTCAAGGAAGAGGCAGTTGCCTCAGGCGTGCGAAGAATCAAGGCAGTTTTAGAATAATTTTATCTGCTATTATTCTGCCACCTTCCAATCTTTTTTGTCATTGCATTTTCTTCTAATTCTTTGCAGGCCTCTTGGTATTTGCTTTGCTCATAAAAATAGCAGATTGCATAACCCTCTTCAACAAGCTTGAGATTTATGTTTGCATCATCAATAAAAATATATCGCAATAGCCTGTCATATTTGTCCTTATTCTCTCCCTCCTTCTCAAGCAGAACCTCTTTATTTTCAACCAGCTGTTCAAGCCTTGCCTTTGCTTCCTTGTAAAAGAACTCGCCTTTTTCAGGAGTGTCTATTCCAAGCAATCTTGCTCTCTCGCCGCCAGATATTACTATTGTGTCTCCGTCTATTACATTCGTAACAATTATTTTCTCCCTTTCAATCGCCTTGCCCTGAAAAATATTATTGTAAAGAAAAATTGATACTACAAAAATTGCCAGAAGCAATAAAGATTCTTTTTTTCTCATTTAATGTCATAAAAATCTTTTCAGTCCTATTCCAAATCAATCCTTTTTACCATATCCCCGCTCTCATTCATTACATGCTTTATAATGTCTTTTTCATTTGCACTGGGGTTTCTCTCCAAGTATTCTATTGCCTTTGATGCAGCGGCAATCATCCCCATCTTTTTCATTGAATCCCTTTCAACCAGGGAAATGTCTGTTATATGCTGGATTATATCATCATATCCTGCAGAAGGATTCTGCTTTTTGAATCTCAATGCCTCTGAAACAGCCGCAATCATCCCGATTTTTACTTCCATTTTGCACCTTTTTATTTAATACACGCCCAGAACTAAATTTATAAATCTTACTCTATGTGGCTCTGTCAAATAGTTGAGACTTTTATAAGAAATATTAAAATAAAAAAATTAGTGAAAGTCCCACAAATTCTACAATCTTACTCTATGTAAATTGCAGGCTTTCCCGGCTTCGCCTTTCCAGCCTTATTCTGCGGGTCATATTTTTTATTGTCATTGACTGCATAAATCTCAACTTCAGCATTCAAATTTCTTTTTATTGTTTCCCTTGCTTCTTTGTATGCTTCAAGCTCTTTTGGCAGCACATAAAGATAAACCATTTTTGCCTCTTTGCCCTGTTTCTCTTTTAATATCTTAAATATGCTCCTTACATCACCAATTGTCTGGATAATCTGCTGTTCCCCTTTCTCAAGTTCCAGATTAATCCTCTTTTCATCTGCGACAGGCCATTTTTCCAGGGAAATGAATGTTTTATTGCCCATTGCATGCCACAATTCCTCTGCTATATGCGGGCAGAATGGGCATATAAGTTTCAGGAACCCCTCTAAAATCTCCCTGCTCTCCTCTTCCCCGAAACAGTCAAAAAGGGCCCTTATCTTGATTATCGCAAGATTGTATCTGAAGCATTCTATATCACTGGAAATCTCCTTTACTAATCTGTTGAATTTGCTTTCAGTAATCTCCTTTGACTTTCCCTTTCTTACATTTTTAAAATAATCTGCAATTCTTTTCAGGAATTTGAAGCTGCCCTCTATTGATTCCTCGCTCCATATGAAATCCCTGTCAGCAGAGGCATTTGAGACAAGATAAAATCTTAATGTGTCTGCCCCGTATTTTTTAATCATCTCCAGCGGGTCAACGCCATTTCCCGCTGATTTTGACATAACTGCGCCGTCAGCGCCATGAACCATTCCCTGATTGAATAATCTTGCTGCCGGCTCATCAAAATTTAACAATCCCAAATCCCTTAAGAATTTTGTATAAAACCTGAAATAAATTAAATGCATGCAGGCATGCTCCCTGCCGCCAATATACTGGTCAACAGGCATCCAGTATTTTGCCTTTGTTTTATTGAATATCTCCTTTTCATTTTTCGCATCACAATACCTTAAAAAATACCATGATGAATTTACAAAAGTGTCCATTGTGTCTGTTTCCCTTCTTGCATTTCCCCTGCATTTCGGGCATTTTGCATTCACAAATTCCTTGTTTGTTTCAAGCGGATTCCCCTTGCCGAATTTTACCCCTTCAGGAAGCTTGACAGGCAAATCTTTTTCTGGAACAGCAACTATCCCGCATTTATCGCAATAAACTACTGGTATAGGAGTGCCCCAGTATCTCTGTCTTGAGATTAACCAGTCCCTTAATTTGTATTGGATTGCTTTTCTGCCAAGTTTTTTCTTTTCAAGGAATTTTGTTATCTCTTCTCTAGCTTTTGCACTCTTCATTTCATTGAACGCATCAGAATTTGCAAGCACCCCATCTTCTGTATATGCCTCTTTCATCTTTTCTGCATTCAATTCCTTGTTTTCAGGCAGGATAACAACCTTGATGGGAATCTTGTATTTTCTTGCGAATTCAAAGTCCCTCTGGTCATGTGCAGGAACAGCCATAACCATCCCAGAACCATAATCGGCCAAAACAAAATTTCCTACATAAACAGGAACCCTTTCTCTTGTCAATGGATTTACCGCATAGCATCCCGTGAATGCGCCATCTTTTTCAAGCTCTTCTGCGTCTCTTTCGCTTGTTGATTTTATTTTTTTCAAAAATGCTTCAACCTCTTTTTTCTGTTTTTCAGTAACGAGTTCCATTAGTTTGGGATGCTGCGCGGAAATAACCATGAATGTAACGCCATAAATTGTGTCAGCCCTTGTCGTGAAAATGGGCCAGCTTTTTCCGTTTATTTCAAAGTTTATTTCAGTCCCATGGCTCTTTCCAATCCAGTTCCTCTGCATTGCCTTTACATCATCAGGCCATCCCTCTAATTTGTCTATAGATTCATATAGCTCATCAGAATAATCAGTAATCCTAAAGAACCATTGTTCAAGCTGTTTTATCTCTGCTCTTGTATCCTTATGCCTCCAGCATTTCCCGTCATGAACCTGCTCATTTGCCAGCACGCTCTCGCATTTCGGGCACCAATTGACCGAGGATTTTTTTCTGAAGGCAATCCCCTTCTCAAGCATCTTGAGAAAAATCCACTGGTCCCATTTATAGTAGCTTGGGTCGTGGCTCTTAATCATCCTTGTCCAGTCATAGCTCAGCCCGATTGCCTTCTGCTGTCTTATGAAATTTTCAATCGCCTTTTCAGTGTATTCCTTTGGATTTACACCCTCTTTTATTGCAGCATTCTCGGCAGGCAGCCCCAGGCTGTCATAACCCATCGGGTAAAGGACATTAAATCCATTCATTCTCCTGAATCTTGCATGAATATCCCCTATCGTATAATTGAAGGAATGCCCCATATGCAAACCGGATGAAGAGGGGTAAGGAAACATTTCCAGTAAATAATACTTTTTCTTTCCCTTTTCTTCCTTGGCATTAAAGATTCCTGCCTTTCCCCATTCTTTCTGCCATTTTTTTTCTATTTTTTCAAAATCATACTCTTCCATTTTTAATCTAAAAATGCGCTGTTTAAATTATTTGTGCTTTTCGAGGTATTCATTCAGGAAATACTCTAATTTTTCCGTAAAATCACATTTTGGCAGGGCATCAATAATCCTGCAACTGCCATTATTTGTTATGTTCACAACAAATGAACTGCCATATCCATCGTTTCCTTTGAAATAAAATAAATGTCCATAAGGCAAAGAACTTATTTCGCTCAGTTTATAGTGCTGTCTGCTGCCCGCTATGGAACAGCAACTAATCAAATCCTTCCTTTCCGATTCAGACAGCTTGTAATCTAAAGAACTCATGAGAAACCCCCTTAAAGGCAGAAGAAATAAAGAGGCCTTTATAGAAGCACTACTACCAATACAAGAAGCAACAATGCCATCTGTATTAATAGCGTTCTATTGGACCTTTTCATTGCTTTTTATTAAATAAGGAAATTTAAAAATCTTTCGCACGATAAAGGTTTTTAAATCTTAAAGGGCAGATATAATCAAGGGTCCGTAACTCAGTTTGGATAGAGTGCCAGACATTTGGGCAAACCTTCTATTCATGAGAGAAAGCTGGAAGTCGCAGGTTCGAATCCTGTCGGGCCCATTTAATAATCAAAATTTTAAGGGAGAGAATTTATGAAGGATTTACCAAAATCTATAAGGGTTATTACTGGGGACCAGCATAAGGTGCAAAAAACAATAGATGACTTTTTTGTTTCAACTATAAATTATCTTGTTGATGAATTTGGAGCAAATAAGAGATATTTTGAGATTAAGTTAGAAGGGACTTATAAAGAGCCTCCCTCTATGCTGGAAAATAAAATCCCCCTGGATAATAGGATCCATATGCTTCGTTACAAAGAAGGAGTTGTTGCAGTTGTTTTGCAGACAAGAACCGAGTTCAATAATGTGCAGTACGATTTCTTCAGGAATCTTAAAAATTTCATTAAATAGCTTTTATTCATACCTCAAAGCCTCAACAGGGCTTAGCTTTGATGCCTTGTGTGAAGGCAAAAATCCTGCAATTATCCCAACCGCAAAAGAGAATAACAGGATTGATGCAACCATCTGCCAGTTGAAATATGGGGCAAAAAAACCATAGCCTGCAGATGCAATTATCGAACCGCCAATTTTTGCAATTGCAAACCCCAAAATTACTCCTATTATCCCGCCGGTAAGACTGAGAATTCCGGATTCTGTCATGAATATCCATAGAATCTCGCTGTTTCTTGCGCCTATTGCCTTGAATATGCCTATTTCCTTTGTCCTTTCAAGAATTGACGCATACATTGTATTCATTATATTCACTGAAGCAACAATAACAGAGATAACTGCAATCAATATGACAACAGCGATTATCACATTCAGTATCGAGGTAAATGTCGCAATAACCTGCTCAAATGTCTGCACGAAGAAATCCTCGGCGCCTTTTTTCTGGTTTCTATGCTTCCTTAATTCTTTTGCAACATCTTCTGCGACCTTTGTTGCATTTTCTCCCGGTGAGGTTCTCACGAATATCTCAGTATAGCTTGTTGCTCTGAATACCCCCTCTGCTGCAACTTCTGTAACATATATCTGCGAATCATCGTCTGGCGTTCCAACAGCGCCGTAGAATCCCGAGATCGTCAATGGATGGCCATTTACAATTATTTTATCCCCTAATTTCAAGGGTTTGCTGAATATCTTGTCAGCAAACTGGTAATTATAACCTAACACAGCCTTTGATTTCTCATTGCTGCTTAGGGGGTCTCCCACAATTATTTCCACAGTAGTTAATTCTTCAAGTAAGGTTCTATGCTTTTTGAAGTCCCCACCGATTAAGTAGGCATACCTCTTTTCTTTGTTGTATTCAACTTCTGCGCTTATTGCATACATGCCCATAACCTCAGCAACTCCATTAACCCCCTCTATAGTATTTATGTCAAATTTATCAAATTTCACGCTGCTTCCCATAGGGCTCATGCCCTTTGCCATTACTATAATCTTGTCATTTCCCATCTTATTCGACATGCTGGACACGTAAAAAGAGATTCCATAGCCAAAGCTGATTAATGCAGTTATCGAGGCTATGCCTATCAAAACAGAGACTATTGTAAGCCAGCTTCTCCTTCTTCTCTTGTAGATATTCTCAAAAGAGTATTTTACCAGCGCTGGTTTTATCATTTTGTATATCTCAGTGCATCAACAGGTTTTAGTTTTGACGCCTGCATTGCAGGCAGCAGCCCAGAAATAGAGCCAATCAGAAAAGAAAAAGATAATGCCCCAACTATTAAGGACATTGAAGCATTTACCCTTATTAAATCAGTATTCAATACCACCATTCCTATAAATGCCAAGCCATATGCAAGCCCCAAACCGCAAAGTATTCCTAAAATCCCCCCAAACATCCCCAATAATCCAGATTCTATAAGGAATAATCTGAATATGTCGCTGTTTCTTGCGCCTATTGACTTCATTATCCCTATCTGCTTGGTTCTCTCAGTTACCGATGTATACATTGAATTGGATATTCCTATCCCCCCCACAACTATTGATATTCCCGCAATAACATAAATAAATATCTGGACTGCAAAAAGAATAGAATCAAGTGTCTTTATTGCCTGCTGGGGCGTTTGGACGCTGAAATCTTCAGACCCTTTTTTTACATTCCTTTCTTTTCTTAGGTAGTCTTCTATTTTCTCCTTAACAGCAGACATATCAGCCCCCTTTGAAATCTTTACAGCAACTATACTGTAAGTGTCACTTACATTGAAAATCTTTTTCAGCTCATCTTCATTCATAACAACCGCATTATCAACTGTGAAACTGCCCTTTTTCTTTAGGATTCCTACAACCTCAAATTCCTTGCCTTTTATCACTACCTTGCTTCCAGCTTCTATAATCTTCCCAAATTTATCAGCATTTACGTAATTTGTGCCTAAGATTACTTTGTTGGTGTCTTCATCTCTTAAGTCTCTCCCCCGCATTAATTCTATCTGCGCTATTGTCTCAACAGTCTTTCTTTTGCTGCCCTGTGGCATGCTTACGACAAAGGCAGCTTCTGATTTGTCATTGAACTCGAGCAATGAACTTTCAATAATCCTGCCAACAGCAATATCAACGCCGTTAAATCTCCATATATCATCAACATATTTTTCTTTTAACGGATTGACTGCTCCGGTTCCGGGAGGCCCATAGTTCAGCCCAGAAGCCTGTATCACAAGAACATCAGTGCTCAAGAAATTGAATTGGGATGCAACTACTCCTCGTAATCCTTCACCGAGGCTTATAAGAGATATAACCGCAGTTATGCCGATAAATATCCCAATAATTGTAAGCCAGCTTCTTACACCCCTATGCATAAGAGAATCGTAAGAAAGGCGCAGATAGTCCCTTATCATTTCTTAGCCTTTGGCTATTTCTTTGCCTTTTTTCTTATGTCAGAAATGCTTTTGCATTTCTGAGCATCCTAAAATCCCAACAAACCACACACTTTAGTGTTTGGTAAACACAAGGGATTTTTTGATCTTTCTATAAATAAGATATACTATAAGAACTCCTATTATTATAAGAATTACAAGGGTGTTGTTATTTTGTTTTATGCCCGCTTCCTGCGCGCTTATCACCTTTAAGGGAATCGCAATGTTCTCTGTGTATTCCTTATTGTTCGCATCAGTGTAATCTATTTTCATTTTGAGGCTTATATCTCTCTTTGCTTCATTCACATTTAATTTGAAATCAACTGTATCATCCTCATCAGAATTCAGGGCCCCAACATAATCCTTGCCGGTGCCTATAATCTCATAATCACTTGAAGGGAGCATTTCTATCACTAGGAATTTCAAGTCCCCAACGCCTTTATTTGCTATCTTTATGTTGACTTTTCCCATAAGATTCCCCGCATAAATATCCGAACTTGTTAACTCTGTGAAAATCCTTGGTTGCGCGGAAATCCTGATGCTCATCGTGTTGTTCTCTGTGTATGAGTTGCCTATTTCGTCTATATAATTTACAACAAAGGGTATTTTATAGATTCCCTCCTTTGAATTAGGAAGAACTAAAATGCTGAAGTTCTTTTCAATAGTTGTCAGCCCCTCCAGAGTCCTGATTTTTTCCTTGCTTACATCCTCTGGGGCTAATTGGGAGGGCAATTCAAGCTGCATTATGATGTCTCTTAACGGATGTGGGGCAACATTCTCCATTTTGAAAGATATAATTGCATCAGAACCAGGGCTAAGTTCATCAGGATGTGTGTGAATATTTGTGATGTACAAGGAGGGGCCATATTTCAGCCTCTGTTCCCTTAATGGCTCCAATCCCTGCGATGCTGCAAAACCTGCAATTAATAATGTAAGGACTATTCCATAAACCACAAATGAATTAATCTTTCCCATTTTATATTCTTGATACTATTTTTCCGTCCTTTAAATATATTATCTTATTAGCATTTTTTGCCACATTCTTGTCATGAGTAATCATTACCACTGTCTTGTTTTCCTTTTCATGAAGCCTTTTTAGCATGCCTATTACTTCTGCGCCTGTTTTGCTGTCAAGATTTCCTGTCGGTTCATCAGCAAGTATTATCTCTGGATTGTTTGCCAATGCTCTTGCAATTGCAACCCTCTGCTGCTCTCCTCCTGAAAGTTCAGTGGGCTTATGGGTTGCTCTTTCTTTCAAGCCTACAAGTTCCAGAAGAGACATTGCAATTTTTTCTCTTTCAGATTCCCCCGAACCCTGGAAAATCATAGGAAGCGTTACATTTTCTAAAGCAGTCATTGTAGGTATTAGATTAAACTGCTGGAAAACAAATCCGATTGTCTTGCCGCGCATCTGCGCCAAGTCGCTTTCAGAGAGTTTTGATATGTCATGCTCTTTTAGGTATATCCTTCCCTTGGTGGGTATATCGAGGCAGCCAATCATATTCATCGTAGTGGATTTCCCGGAGCCAGAAGGCCCCATGATTGCAACAAAATCGCCTTTATTGACGTGAAAATGCAGGCCCTTCAGGACACTAATATCGACTTTTCCCATTGTATATACTTTCCATACATCATCTAATTCTATTATTGGTTTCATTTTCTCTTATCAATATTTCTTTTAATTTAAATCTTTCCCCCTATTCTCTGTTCTAACAAACTTTAAAAATAACTATCCCCTTGAAATTCTGCGCAGGGGTGGCCCAGCGGCTACGGCGAGAGCCTGCAGAGAGCTTTCTTAGGAAGAAACCTCTGAAAGAAACAGCAAGCTCTTATTCGAGGGTTCGAGTCCCTCTCCCTGCTTTGAAAGGAGGTAATAAGATGGCATTTGAATGGAAGATTTCGATACCCTTGATAGCATTGCTGTTTGTATTGGCAATAGCCAAGGATTCTGTAAAATTGGGTTTAGGGTTCATAGGAATCACAATTGTAGCAGCAATCATCCTGTTTTTGCTGCCAGTGCTTAACGCATTCGGCATGGACTCAAAGACCGCAAATCCATGGTTTGCAAGAGCGTCAGTTTTATTGTTCCTTAGCGCAGTATTTACTTTGGTACCCTCTCTTATAAACATCGGAGGTTGGGCGGCATATATTACAGACTTAGGCATTGCAGTTTCAATCCTGCTTTTGGTTATAGGTTCATTAATCGGAATAGCAAGTACAAAGGTTTGATTTTTTATCAAAAAAACAAAACTACAACATTTATGTTGTAGTCAGTAGTTAGTTTTGTTTTTAGGATCCTAAAAACCCGCGACAAACCGCACACTTTAGTGTGCGGTAACATAGAGGTTTTTATGATTTTTTAAAAACATTTAAAATACTTGAAATCCTGATAAAGGAATGTTATCAATAAGAACAGATAATCTGACAAAGAAATTTGGGGAATTTACAGCAGTTGACAGCATAAGCTTTGGCGTTTTTGAAAGCGAGTTATTTGGCCTGCTTGGCCCTAATGGTGCAGGCAAAACCACGACAATAAACATGCTTTCGACATTGCTGAAACCCTCTTCAGGGATTGCAGAGGTGGCAGGTTATGACATCTCAAAAAATTCAGGGGAAGTCAGAAGAAACATAGGGATAGTGTTTCAGGAAACTGCACTGGACACCAAATTGACAGGTTACGAGAATCTTGATTTTCACTCATGCATGTATGGTTTGCCCAGGGATGAGAGAAAAAAGCGCATCAAGGAGGTTCTTGAGCTTGTCGATTTGAATGACAAGGCAAACATTCTTGTTGAGAATTATTCAGGAGGCATGAAAAGGAGGCTTGAAATTGCACGCGCCTTGATACACAAGCCCAAGGTTCTTTTTCTTGACGAGCCGACAATAGGGCTGGATGCGCAAACAAGGAGGAATATGTGGGATTACATAAAAAAACTGAACAAGAAGGATGTTACTATAATACTTACAACACATTATATGGAGGAGGCGGATTATTTATGCGACAGGATTGCAATTGTGGACAATGGTAAGATTATTGCATTGGACACGCCCCAAAACCTCAAGAGCACTGTAAGCACCGATGTTATTGCTCTGGAAATCTCAAATGAGAGCACAAATATCGACGGTTTTCTCGCATTGCTGAATAAATTCAAGTGGATAAAGGGGTTAAAGTGGAAATCAGGCATTCTTCATCTTAATGTCAAGGAAGGAGACAAGAAGATACCCAAATTAATCAAGATTGCAGGCAGCTTTAATGTTATCATAACCTCTGTCAATCTTCACAAGCCTAGCCTGGAGGATGTTTTTATCAAGATAACGGGCAAGACAATAAGGGAGGAGGAAGCACAGCCTGAAAAGGTTAAGCCTTTATTCAATGTTGGTTAGTTTGCGGGCAATAGGGGTATTATGGCTGAGAGAAATGAAGAGATTTCTCAGGGCAAGGTCAAGAATAATCGGCACACTTGCAATGCCCCTCCTGACTCTTGCATTCTTTAGCATGGGATTGTATGGGGTGCAATTGCCGGGCATTCCTAAAGACGTAGACTATGTTAATTTTCTTTTGCCGGGCGTAATAGGCGCAACAATACTTTTCTCGTCAATGTTTTCAGGAATATCAGTTATATGGGACAGGGAATTTGGTTTTCTCAAGGAGATAATGATTACGCCCGTAAGCAGGCTTTCAATAATTCTTGGCAGGATTGCAGGCAGTGCAACAATCTCTCTTATCCAGGGCTCAATAATCCTTTTTGTTTCGCTGCTCTTTATGACTATAAAAAAGCCAACTGCTCAGGGATTGCTCATGGCATTGGTGTTTATGCTATTGATAGCAATAACTTTTATAAGCCTTGGGCTGATATTTGCCTCAAGGATGTCAGATGTCCAGGGATTTAATGTCATAATGAGCTTTATTATATTCCCCTTATTCCTTCTTTCTGGTGCAATGCTTCCCATTGCCCGGTTGCCCAAGCCGATATATCTTCTTGCTTATGCAAATCCTTTGACATATGGAATTGACGGTTTGAGGGCAAGCTTGATGAAGTTTTCCAACTGGGAGCCATTATTCGACCTTATAGTACTCTCATGCCTGACGATTGCAATGACGACTGCAAGCGTTTATCTTTTCACGAGAGCCGAGAAGGATTAGCAAGATTTATATAATTTGCATTTGCAATTATGATGATGCAGAAGGAACAGCAGAACAAGGTTGAGAATATAACGGCGATTGCCTCAAAAAGGGGATTCTTCTTCCAGACAGCAGATATTTACGGGGGCAAGGCAGGATTCTTCACATACGGGCATCTTGGGAAGCTTATAAAAAGCAAGTTTGAAAATCTTTGGAGAGGTTATTTTCTTAAGCTGAATGATAATTTTTATGAGATTCAGAGCAATAATATACTTCCGGCAGATGTTTTTATCGCTTCAGGGCATGTTGAGCATTTTAATGACCCCCTGACAGAATGCCAGAAATGCCATTTTCGCTTCAGGGCAGACCAGTTTCTCGAGGACAAGGGGCTGTGGGAAGAGGGATTAAGCATAAGTGAGATGAACGGGGTAATAAAAAATAACAAGCTTAAATGCCCCAAGTGCGGGGGGGAATTATCAGACGTAAGATGGTTCAATATGATGTTTCCATTGACTGTGGGTTTTAACAACGAGCAGGCATATTTAAGCCCCGAAACTGCGCAGGCATCTTACATTACGTTCAAACAGGAGTTTGAAGCAACGAGAAAAAAACTTCCTCTGGGGATAGCAATAATTGACAAGGCATACAGGAACGAAATATCCCCCCGGCAGTTATTTTTCAGGCTTCGTGAATTTACGCAGGCAGAGCTGCAGATATTTTTCGACCCTCTCAAAATTGACAGCATTCAGGAAGATGAATGGGGCGAAATAAAAAATTATTCACTCATATTAAAAGCATGCAAATCAGGCATAAAGGAGGTAGATTGCGGGGATGCAAATAAAAAATTGAAGATTCCAAAATTTTATCTTTACTACATGGCAAAGGTCCAGCAGTTTTACCTTGATTTGCTGAAAATACCCAAAGATAAGTTCAGGTTTCGCGAGCTCGGCGAGGATGAAAGGGCATTTTATAATAAGATACATTGGGATATAGAATTAGACTTGGACACCCTGAATGGATTCAAGGAAGTGGGGGGGATACACTACAGGGCAGACCACGACTTGACAGGGCATTCAAAACAGTCAAAGCAGAATCTTGAGGTATTTTATGAGGAGCATAGGTTTATCCCTCATGTTCTTGAATTAAGCTTTGGTGTTGACAGGAATGTATGGGCTTTTCTTGATATCTTTTATAAGAAAGAACAGGAAAGGGACTTATTCCAGTTCCCAAGGATAATTGCGCCAATAGATGTTGCGATTTTTCCTCTTGTAAACAAGGAGGGACTTGATGACAGGGCAATAAAAATTTACAATTCATTGAAATACTCTTTCTCGTGCTTCTATGACGGTTCAGGAAGCATTGGCAGGCGATACAGGAGGCAGGACGAAGTAGGCACCCCTTTCTGCATTACTATTGATTCCCAGACATTGCAGGACGAAACAGTGACGTTAAGGAACAGGGATACTATGAAGCAGGAGAGGGTTAAGATTAAGGAGCTTGCAGATTTTATCGGTAAGCAGTGACAATAAGCTTTAAATATGCCCTCTTATTTGAGTAACTATTCCCTTTCACCCTTCACCCTTCACAACATTCGCCTGCAGCAGATGAAAAAAATATTCGTAAAAAGAGGTTTTCTTGTAACATTTTTCAGTCATGAGAGTGTTATAGATGGGAGAGGATGAGGGTATTGATGTTCGGATGGGAATTCCCCCCTCTCAACAGCGGGGGATTAGGCACTGCCTGTTACGGCTTGACAAGGGCATTGAATAAAAAAGGCGTTAATGTCTTGTTTGTGCTGCCAAGAATGCTGAACAAGAAGCCTGATTTCTTGAATCTTATCTCTCTGGATTTGCCAGTAATAGGTATAAATTCCTCCTTAATAGAATATGCAACATCCAAGAATTATCCCGATATCCTGCAGAAGTTTTCATCTAGGGGGATATACGGGAAAAATTTGTTCGAGGAGGTTTATAATTATACCGAGAAAGCAAAAAAACTTGCATCAGGATTATCATATGACATTATCCATGCCCACGACTGGATGACATTTCAGGCGGGTGTTGCGGCAAAAGAGATATCAAAGAAACCCCTGGTATTGCATGTTCATTCAACTGAATGGGATAGGACAGGGGGCAATAATGTCAATCAATATGTTTACGCAATTGAAAAAGAGGCAATGAAAAAGGCAGACTGCATTATTGCAGTCAGCAACTTCACAAAGAAAAAGATAATTGAGCACTATTCCATAGAGGCAAATAAGATTCAGGTTGTTCATAACTCAATAGATATTGAAGGCATTAATCAGAATAGGAATTTTGACATAAAGAAGCACTATAGGATTGCCCTCTTCCTGGGCAGGGTAACACTGCAGAAAGGCCCTGATTATTATCTCTATGCCGCAAAAAAGGTTCTTGAAATTGCAGACGATGTGAG
>Ga0209541_10004786_pt1 | contig 23910 bp, 26 predicted proteins | sample RifCSPlowO2_01_FD_184027 | JGI IMG/M metagenome (GOLD analysis project Ga0209541, IMG submission 184027) | Groundwater microbial communities from Rifle, Colorado - Rifle CSP2_plank lowO2_0.1 (SPAdes) (version 2) | ecosystem: Environmental > Aquatic > Deep subsurface > Groundwater | place... | reverse complement strand
AAACGGGCGTAGCTCTGTTAAGGGCGCTAAATTTTTCCCCTGCTCCGAAATCAAAACACCGGCTAAAAATGCGGCAATTGTTTGAGGCAGTCCTACGCTTGAGAAAAGATATATTGCTGTAGCGGCAGTAAAAATGGTCGCAAGGATTGTCAGTTCCCCTGATGGGTATCTGAACAAAACATTAATAAACCTTGAGAGCAAAAATCGGCTGGCGATAAGAAGCCCTATAAATATTCCTATTGGTTTTACTGCTGAAATTATAAAATCTACGATCGACATGCCTGAAATTCCGGTAGTCGAGAATATCACCGGGAGAAAGAAAATGACAGGTACAACAAAAAGATCTTGAATCAGAAGAAGGATAAATACGTTATTGCCCGGGAAATCATTGAGCAGGCCTTTTTCTTCAAGAATTTTGACAACTACCGCAGTTGATGAGAAAGACGCGAGAATTGAGAATAGAATCGAGACCTTTAAATCGATGTTAAATAAAAAGAATACGGGGAAAAGAAAGGCTGTAATAAGTAGTGTTTGAGCTATGCCAATAAAGAAAATTTTCTTATTGATATTTTTAAGTTTGTCTAGTGATATTTCAAAACCCAAGGTGAACAGAAGAAGGGAAATACCAATTTCAGACAGAGCGACTAAGGATTCATAGCTTTGGAAAATATTTTTCCCTATTATTCCAAAAACAATACCGCTTGCTATGTAGCCTAGAACAGGAGGAAACTTTATTGTTCTTGCTATGAATCCGCCAATAAACGCGGCAACAGTAATAAGAATAATCTCACTTAGAAAGACACTCGGCATTATATATAGGGTACCACGGCTATCAGTATCAGTAAAGCGGTGAAGCAGTAGAACTGTGAATCAGTAATCAGTAAATCAGTAAAATACTGCTACACCGAATATTGTTCAACCGACTACGCCTTCGGGGTGTCTTCCGATTGAATATCGACAAATTTTTCTCTTATTGACTGTACATAGAACAAGTCCTATAATATTCCCTACGTATGGGAGGTAGCAACGAATTTGAATCGCAAATAGCAACATATGAACGCAGAATTATTGAGCTTACTCAAGTCGTTCGAGATCTTGCTAGGGACGAAATCGATGTAAGACTCGGTGAGCTTTATAGGATTGTGCAAGGAGACATGTCTTTATTAAACGCCCGCAAAAAAGTCATCCTTAAGGATGGACAAAACATCCTAACCTCCTATGGGGTGATAGAACCTCTTAGAGATTTGCTCCTTGAGAACAACCCCGAGGGTGAGCTTGAGATAGAGATTATACCTCCCCATCCTAAATTTGGCATGTCCGTTAGAAATCCCCGCACAGGAAGTTGGATACTAATAGGTGCTGGGGTAAGACCGTATGCCAGTCCCCTATTCCCATCTGGAAGAAGCCTGTCTCCCACTGAAACGAAGGCAATGCAATATAGAGAAGGACTTAAAGGAGATGATTTTGTTGCACAAGATTTCTACAATGTGAAAAAATTAATTGGGGCAGTCAAGCAGATAGCAGCCTTTGATAATAAGCTACAAGTATAGCATTCCCAACGTTTACACCTTCGGGGTGTCTTTCGATTACACCAATATCAGTAAAGCGGTGAAGCAGTAGAACTGTGAATCAGTAATCAGTAAATCGGTAAAATACTGCTCTGCTACACCGAATACCGTTTCACCGTTACACCGTTTTACTGTTGTACTGATTTTAACGCGTTGAGGAATTCCTTGAGGTCGCTTGGGAGGGGGGATTCGAATTCTACTGTTTTTCCTGTTTTTGGATGGGTGAAGGAGATTTTGCTGGCATGGAGGAAATGGCGGGGAAGGAGTTTTCGATCTCGTTTCGAAATTTTCCTGCCGGCGTATAATTCATCCGCAAATATTGGATGGCCGATGTATTGCATATGTACACGAATCTGATGCGTCCTGCCGGTCTCAGGATAAACCTCAACAAGAGAGAGCGGTTCTCTTTCTTTACCCGATACATAATACTTAATATCCCGACAAATTTCATTCGTGCGGGATCCCGACCGAAAACTATCAGCGGGACTTGATACTTTATACTTACTCCTTGCTTCCCTACCCTGCGGCAGCACCCCGAACCTCATCCTGTTCCAAGGTAATCTGCCAATCGGTATATTTATTTCGCCTGTTGAAGGTTTAATTTCTCCGTGGCAAAGCGCAATATAGGTTTTTTCCACCCTACCCTCTTTGAACTGTTTTTGAAGATTGATAAAACTTTCCTCATTCTTTGCTATAATTAAAACCCCCGACGTCTCCTTATCAAGCCGATGCACTACCCCACCCCTCTTAAGGAATTCGGAGATACGGTCGTGGGTTACGATACCCGTTTCGTTCTTCGGTAACGTCTCACGTAACCGATTATCGATACGGGCCCTGTACCATTGCGGTACGGGGCGGGCTTCGTCACCATTAAACGCCTTACGTATACCTAACTTCTCTTCTGCCCATTCTTGCACCGTTGGCTGATTAATTGTGGTGTCTGCTCTATTCGTCACGAACCCGGCAGGCTTATCAATTACTAAAATATCTGCGTCTTCAAATAAAATATTAGGTGCTGACATGGCTAGACTTTTAGCTTTCGCTGATTTACAAAGAGGAAGACGATACTTGATGCTGCAAAAATAATGCTTAATAATTGACCTGAGGAAAGATCAAACAAGATAATAAATCTATCCATGTTCAAATATTCATAAAGCAATGTGTCTACTGAAACAATAAGTAAAAGCATTAGTGAAATACTGCCATCGCGCAAAATGTACATAAGGTGAGACTTTAAAAAGAAAATAAAAAGCGCCAACAGGAAAATTGTGACGATCGCTGGGAGGAAAATAGCAATCTGAGAAGGGTAACTTCTCAGAATCAAACTAAATAAGTAAAGAGGAAGAAAAGAAATTGAAAATATATCAAAAATTCGCAAAATCCCCTTTTTGTTTCTCATAAGAAACCAGAGCGCGAAAACTCCCCCAAGGGAAAATCCCAAAGAACTAATCCCAGGAAACTTTATAAGATGGAAAAAACGTACTGCGTGCAATAATGAAACTTCTAAATTATTTATTATAAATAACAATCTCCCCATTGTAAATGCAAAAAGAATAGCTATACCCGCCGTATCTAAAATTTGCGACAAAGATATATTCTGGCGGAGGAGCACAAAATCCTGACGACAAAGGATATAAAGGAGGAAAAAACAAACTATAAGAATCGATATTAGAAATGCAAGCTCTATCATCTTCTCAAAACTCGAGCTGAACCTATCAGCAATATTCCTATCCCAATTATTGCAAGTACAGCTCCTACTCCAAGAAGGTCCGCAACTCCACCCGCTATTAATACAGGAACTAGCGAGAAAACTCCTATCAGAGCAAAAAGTAGGCCGTAAATCTTTGACCTGAAATCTTGCGGTACGGTTCCCTGTATTAAAGCCTGGCTAGGTATAAAGATCAAAGCGTTAGCAAATCCTGCAAAAAATGCCAGCAAAAGCACAAAGTTAAAGACGTTCAATTCAACGAGCCTTGGAAGAAATAAATTAAGAAAGTGAACAATATCTCGTCCTATTATGCGAGAAGTGAATGGCAACAACAGCAAAACCAGGCCGGAAAGAAAAATTCCATAGTTTATAAGATTTTTTTTGCGAGATTTTGCAAAAAAACTTCCGATAAGTATTGCTGATACTACCATCCCAAAAGCTGCAGGAGCAAACAGGATTATTGATAAATCTTCTGCTGGAATTTCAAGAATTGTTTTAGCATAACCCGGAATTAAGGTGGCAATAATAAAAATGATAATCTGTGAGAATATAAGCAGGAAAAAAGCATCGCCAACTTCACGATATTTCACAAGAATTGAGGAACTTTCTCTCAATTCTTCCCCGATTGATTTCTTAAGATCGCTTGCTCTAGCCTTCTCTGAAATTTGCTTGATCTTTTTACTTGGAATTAAAAATGCGAAGATGGCAGCAAGTAAAAATATAAAAGCAAGTAGAATAAAAACAGGTGCACGTCCGAGTGTATTTACTGCCGGACCTGCCAAGACATAGCCCATTAATATTGACCCAAAAAGTCCCATCCCAAATATGGAATTTGCAGCAACAAGTTTCTCTTTATCAACTAATGAGGGGATTAGAGGAGATTCGGCCGGTACATAAAACTGAGATATAACTGAGATAATTAATGCGACAAGATAAACTACTAAGACTGACTTTAAGTTAAAGAATAAAACAAGAAGAGCTACTGCCCTTAAAAGATTTCCTAAGATTAGTATCCGTCTCCTGTTTGAAATATCTGCCACAATTCCACCTATGAAACTTAAAATTATTTGAGGAATCAGGATGCAAAAAAGGAGAATTGATACTGAAAAATTTGAAGACGTAAGATAAAAAACCAAAAAAATAAGAACGACGGTCAACATGTTAAATGCAATCTGCGAGAAAAAGACCGAAAGAGCAAAAGGGAGGTAGGATGGATCAAGCAAAAGGCTTATGATTTGGTTTGAGGAAAATTTCGAAAGAATTGTTTTCATTTACCCTGTTAAATAAGATTTAAGTCTATTTCGAATAAACATTTTACCAAGATACGTTTTTAAATATTTTTCCCTATGGATTGCGTCTTGCTGATTCTTGCAAGCTTCGTAATAAATTAACTCTACCGGTCTCCTAGTTTTCGTCGACCTAATCTCTCCCTTCGCATGAGACTTAAATCTTAATTTTAAATTCGAAGTATAACCGGTGTAGAATTTGTTATCTCTTTTTGATAGTAACACATAAACGTAGTGAAACATTTGAGAATTTAAAATTATTTAACAGGGTGAAGGAAGTTTACTATGCTCTTTTAGTATAACTCCCGTCTCTTGTATCTACAATAATGTTATCTCCAGTGTTTATAAACAAAGGCACGCGTATTGACATTCCATTCAAAAGTTTTGCGTCTTTATAAACGTTTGAGGCCGAATTTCCCTTTACGCCGGGCGTCGTATCCGCGACTTTTAAAGACACTTTTGGAGGCAAAAGAAGGTCTAGCGCTTCGTTTCCGAAAAACTCAAGGCTTACAGTTTCGCCTTCTCTAAGATATTCGCTTCCCGATAAAATTTTCAGAGGCACTGCTTTCTGCTCAAAAGTGCGAGGGTCCATAAAATATGCGGATTCGGCATCTTTGTACAAGAACTGATACTCGCGCTTTGAAAGATCGATATCCTGGATAGATGCTCCGTTTGTATAACCTTTCTCGGTAGTCGAACCATTCCTTAAATTTTTAACCCTTACCTTTATATTGGCAGACCCCCTACCCATTTTTATATGTTCGAAATTGAGGACCTTGAATATCTGCCCATCCTCCTCAAATGTCGTTCCGGCTCGAAGATCATTTACCGAGATCATATTAGCTTCTCTTTTCTCTTTACTCTTATGAGGCCGGAACAGGGGATAACCTGAATTCCTCGTTTCTCAAGTTCGTCTAAAAATATATTGGCGCCGATTGAATCCGCCGCCATATGACCACAGTCTATAACATTTATATGTAATTTTTTGAGCTCCTCAAGTCCCTCTTCTGGAATATGCATCGTAATATATGTACCAACACCCGCTTTTGAGAGTTCAATAAGTAGCTCCTTTGAAGGGCTTGTTCCGCCTGTAAAGTCAACCATAATTTTCCCTACCCTTCCCTTTTCAGATCCATTTGCTAAAAATGGCGCATTTTTTCCTTTTGCTGCTTCCACAAACTCGGACAGCTCGTTTATATAGTCAAGTAGTTCTCCTACTGTATCGAACCTTTTAGAAGATACATATTCTTCAAGAAATTTATGCCCTAGATTATCCCAGACTGTGTGAAGCGCTAAGAGTGACACGCCAAGTAGCCTTGCTGAGTCAACCGCTTGACCATGATTTAGAGGAGAGAATTTCCGCTTAACAACCTGTTTTCGATTCTCAAGTAGCGCATGGGCAACATTCTCGGGTACTCCCGCTTTAGCAAATAAATCTACTTGAATATCCATTACTTCATGGAGACTAACCAGGGCATGCCCGCTTGGGTGGTGAGAAATCAAAAGATCAATATCCTCACCTTTTTGATTAAGTCTGTCAACTAATAATACTTCTGTCGCGTCAGCATCAATTCCGGCCATTACCTTTTTAACTTGTCTTTTCGAATCTCCATACAAAATCCTTGAATCTGAATACGGATTCGATAGAGACTCCATATCAAAGTATTTCTTTTTCTTGGCGGGGAGTTCGCTGTGGTCTTTTTTTGCGCGGGCCAAAAACTTCTTAACCCCCTCTACCCCTCTAGGATCAGCTTTCATTCCCATCTCAAGCGCCAGTTGGTAAATTTCTTGAATTGTCATGTTGTGAAAGTATATAATAAACAGGCTCAAAATACAACATGGCCGGGTGCTGGAATGGTAGACAGGCGAGTCTCAAAAACTCGTGGGGCGTAAGCTTCGTGAGAGTTCGAATCTCTCTCCGGCCACAAATGTGGGCTTGCCCCGTATAACCGCCGCCATGAGGCGAGGACGAAGACCTCGCGAATGGGAACTGAAGTTTGAACTTTTTGCTTAAGTTTTGTATAATACACACTTAATTATGGGCGTAGAAGACAATCGACGTACTGGAATGGAACCACCTGATGGTTCCACCTTCCCCGATTTCCTTTCTGACAGGGACGTAGGTAGAGAATCCGTGGTCCGCGAGGATACATCTGTAGTTAAAATTGATAGCGAAAACCCAAGTGGCGAACGAACTCAGCTAGACGACAATTTCGAAACGTTTCGTCTGCCACGTCCTTACGGAGTCCGGGTTAGTCATGGAGTGGTGGGTCAAGTCAAACGACTTCTTTATAACCTCTTCGGACCATAAAACTTAGGTTTTATCCTGGTTTTTTGAAGCCAAAAAGTTCTTCCTTGAATTCTCAGGATAAATAACCATTCGACAAGCTCATGGTCTACGACATCGTCTACTCTTCGACTCCCTCTCCCAGCACAATGTAGGAAATTTCAAGTGGATATGGGAATCAAAGAGGTTCATAAAAGTGTAATTTGATACTAATATAAAACATAAAATTTAACTAACTGTAGGAACTAACTGTAAGATTGTATACGGTAAAATTTGACAAATTTCAAAAAAAGTGTATCCTTATAAAACTTATGTCAGAAGTAGCAACACGATCCCCTGAAGCTATTGCTGCCTTTGATGATTACCGAAAAAGGTTTAAAAAAATTCTGGGCACATTCGTTAAACCTGAAATTCTGAATAATCCACGAAAGACGCCAGTATTACAAGTACACGGATTAACTCCCAGGGGAGTAATTGAAAGATTGTCAGATAGGCAATTGTATACTCAAGCGGAATTTGGAGGAGGTAGAGTGGCAATATATTGCCCCGAAGCTCGCTTTTCATCGCAAAGCATTGAGCTGGATTTCTACTTATCGGGCGAATCAGATGTGCATACGCTATTAATAGATTTTGAGGCAGGAAAATATGTTTTCATAAGAAGCAGTTCAAGGGATCCTTATAGAATCTATAATTTATCTTTTGCAAATCGCGATTTACATGAGAAAGATTCGGCTGCAGTTATTCAAGAAGCCAGTGGTCTTTTAGCGAAGGCTGCTGGATTACCTCATAAGTTTTTCCTTGCCGATTCTCCTAAAAGAAACTGAATTTATGCTTCGTCACCTGAAAGGTGAAACAGCTTTGTCACAATAGAAGGTGCTCGCTTAGAAGCAAACAGTCCTCCAGATGAACAATCAAAGCCACCTGATCCAATAGACATCGATAACTGGTGATCTATAAGCTCTCACTAGATAGAATCTGCATTTGGCTTTGAAGCCAAAAAGTTCCAACAACCTCTACTTGTGAGTTTTACCCCGGCCACATATTTAACGGGGCGAACCAAGTCAGTTTTCCTCGTTGAAAGCGGCTCTATAGCGATATATAATTACATTACTAGGAGGTGAGCCATCTGACAGACGGGGATCGCAACAAATTAGCAGACGTACTCTATGATAAATACGGCAAGCCTTTGGAAAAAGAACACTGGGGCGAGTTCGTAGCAATCTCTCCAAAAGGCAAGTCCATCGTTGCGCCTACTTTACTTGAGGCGATGAGAAAAGCTACGGCAAAATTTGGAAGAGGCAATTTTCTTTTCAAGGTCGGGCCGCGTGTCGTCGGTACCGCCTTATGACAAGCACGCTTATAAGCAACAAGCCTCCATATCTTCGGCTTGACCTTATGGTCAATCCAAAAGAACCAACCTACTCAGAAGATCAGGTAGAAGCTCTCTTTGACAGTGGTTTCAGTGGCGATGTCTCAGTGCCGGCCGAGCTCGTTGGTAACGGCAAGGCTCCTCCGCCAGAAGGTCACGTGCCGATAACGATTGCCGACGGCTCCGTAGTCTGGGTACCATCATATGAAGGGCATGTAACATTCAAGGAATTCGCTGGTAGGATCCCCCAGCCTATCGGTGTATCAGTCTTTGTCATGGGCAACGAGGTATTAGTGGGCCGAAACCTGATGAACCATTTCAAGGTAACCCTGGACCACGGCAGGACGCTCACCATAGAGCCTTAAATGGCACACTTCGACCTGCGGTCTAAGTGTAAACATTATGAAAAAATTCCCAAGAATCGTTGGGCTTGTGGGGCCGATTGCCTCGGGAAAAGATACGGTTCTTGAAGAACTTGAAAAGCGCGGATTTAAAGCTTTTTTCTTAGGTGAAAGAACTCGTGAGGAAGCAGACAGACGCCGCCTACCACATGACCGATCAGTCCTTCAGGACATGGGGAATGATCTCAGGGAAAAATTCGGAGACGATATTTTGGTTAAGCGAACTGAAGAATTGTTCGATGGGTCGGAAGAAAAAATAGTAATCGACGGAATAAGAAATGCGGGTGAAATAGCGTATCTTCGGAAAAAATATAACACAATAATAATTGGCGTAGACGCCCCAAGTAAAAAAAGGATGGAATTTTCTAGAAAAAGAAGTGCTGATGCAGATCCCAAAACAGGAGGAGAGTTTGAGCGTGTCGAACAAAGAGATAGAGGAATTGGCGAAAACTCGCACGGACAGCAAGTAGATGCGTGCCTTACGCTTTCCGATATAGTCATCGAGAATAATGGAACAATTCAAGAATTTAAAAAAAAGATACAAAAAGCGCTTGTTCAGCTTGATTTAAACCCTTCGAAAAGGTAGAATATACTCCCATAATGGCTAAAATTGTTATTGGGCTTGTGGGGCCGATTGCCTCAGGTAAGGGAACCGTTATCGATATCCTTAAAAACAAAGGTTATACCCCCTACTCTCTTTCGGATGCTCTTAAAGAGGAGATTCGCGCAAGAGGTCTTGAAATTACAAGACTTAACTGCAATCGAATTTCAAACGAACTTCGGGAAACTCAAGGAGCGGATGTTTTGGCTCGCCGAACAGCAGAAGTTATCGACCAAGATAAGCACGAACTTGTGGCGATAGACGCTATTAGAAATCCTTTGGAAATTAAATTTCTGCAAAATAAATTTGGCGCGAAAATTATAGGAGTTGTTGCGGATCAGAAAAGAAGATACGAGATGTTTCACGAACGCGGAACATTCACCGACGAGATTCAAAATTTTGAGCAATTTAAAGAGTTAGATGATCGTGAATTTGCGCAAAAAGGCTCGTATAAACAACAAATTCAGGCATGTCTTGAGCTTTCAAACGTTGTAATCGAAAACAACGGAACACTCCAGGATTTGGCCCAAAAAGTGGCCCTCGCCCTCGCCAGAATAGCTTAACGCTTGGCAATTGATCTATAAACTTTTATGTATTCATCCATCATTCTCTTTGCTGTGAAAAACTTTTCAACGTGAGATCTACAATTCCGCCGCATTTGCAAATATTTTTCAGTTGGCATGGAATAAATTCTCTCGACAGCCTCTAGTAATCCTTTCAATCCCGTTTCCCTAATAATCCAATCTCCGCGCTTGTCATCATCTGACGGGTTAACTATAAATCCTGTTTCTCCGTCTTTTATAATCTCAGGGATAGAACCGCGGGCATAGACAACAACCGGAGTGCCGCAAGACATAGACTCAATTAGAACTAATCCGAATGGTTCCTCCCATTCGACTGGATAAAGGAATAATTTACTCGATTGATAATCGCTTATTAAATCTTGTCTATTTTTGTCAAATTCGATTGATATTTGTCCTGAGGAAATTAAACTTTTGTGAATCTCAAGTTGGTTATTAACCCAATCCAAATGCTCCTGTTTTTGAAGAATGAATAGTTTTGCTTTCCTTTTCACCTCTTCTACTATTTTAAAAACCTCTGCGAGCCCCTTGTCGGGCGTACCTCTACCCGCCCACATAATATTTCCGCCACCGCTTTGATCAAAAGCAAAATCCTTTTCTTCAATTCCATGATGAATTGTGGCAGCGTAGTTCAATTCCGGGAAGAATTTTCTTTGCGAATTGCTTATTGACACAAAGAAAAGGTTCTCGAGATTTCTGAATAACGAAAAATAATTCTTAACATATGCACCCACATGCGTATAATGGAGCGTCACTAGAATTGGTTTTTTAACATATGGAGCAAAAGGAAGAATAATATCTCCGTCACCGATATTGGCATGATAAAGATCAAATTTATCTTCCATCAGGAAGGCGGAAGATATAAGCGCCAACTCAAAAATGATGTGTTTATCTGCTTGAATAATACTGCTATCAGAAATGGACGGGGCCGAAGCAATGCTTTCAACCTTTAGGGGAAGCTTAGAATCGCCAGAAGCAAAAACAGTAACTTCGAAATTGTTATTCTTTAACCTGGATGCTAGATTGTTAATTAAAATATAATCAAAAATTTCTGTCCCCTTTCCAACATTTTGAGATACATTTACGTAATTTGAGCAAACTATGGCAATCCTCATAAGTCAACAATCGTCCTTAATAGTTCAGCCGACCAGCGATAAACATTATAATTCTTTATTGTTTCCCTTAATTCCTTCATTCTCTTTGTTTGCTCTGAAGGCAACATTTCAAGGCCTTCTTTTATTGCGTATGCGGTCTGCTCTCCATTGTAGGGATTAACAATTAATGCGTGTGTTAGCTCTCTTGATGCCCCTGTAAATTGGCTTAAGATGAGAACGCCTTTCTCATCATTTCTCGCGGCTACAAATTCTTTTGCCACCAAATTCATTCCGTCATGGAGTGAAGTTACAAGACAAATGTTTGCCAATTTATAAAATCTATAGATTTCTTCATGATCGTAATGTCTTTTTAGGAAAATAATTGGTCTCCAGCCATTTTGCCTAAAGAGCTTATTTACTCTCTCTACCTCTTCTTCAACGTCTTTGGCAAACTCTTGATATCTTTTGATCTTGATTCTTGAAGGAGCAGCAATTTGAATAAATGTGAAGTTACCTTGATAGTCAGGATATTTCTTAAGAAAAATCTCTATGGCTTTAAAACGCTCTAATATTCCCTTCGTATAGTCAAGCCTATCTACGCCTAAGGCTATGTGTTTGGTTTTAATACCCAAGCTCTTTACTAACTCTTCTTGATCAAGCTTGTCTACTTCAGATTTTTCTTGTCCGCTTTTGTCAGGAAAGGCAATGCTGATTGGTAATGGCTTGATATAAGAGACTTGGAGACCGCGTGTAATTGTAAAACGCTCATAATCAATAAGCGATTCAAGCTCACGCCCTACTGTTTCAACAAAATTATTGCAATGTAACTGGGTATGAAAACCAATCAGATCTGCACCAAGCATTCCATCTAAAATTTCCTTTTTCCATGGGCAAATACTGAATGACTCGGGGTTGGGCCAGGGAATATGCCAAAAAAGAGCTACGCTGGCATCGGGTCTGATCTTTTTTATCATTCTTGGAAGAAGCGCAAGGTGAAAATCCTGAACTAAAATAATAGGTCTGTCAAGGTTCTTTATTTCTGAAATCACAGCATTAGCGAATTTCCAATTAACTTTTTTGTATTCCTCCCAGTCTTCCTTTCTAAAAATTGGTCTTGTGTAAGCAATGTGACAAAGAGGCCATAAGCCTTCATTGGATAATCCGTAGTAATATCCTTGCTCCTCTTTATCCGTTAACCAAACCCGCCGCAAAGTATATTTTTTTTCTTGAGGCGGAACCATCAACTTGTCATCCTTATCAACCACAAGTCTATCTGCTTCCCCGCTTCCATGGGCGATCCATGTCCCTCCACAAGCCTGCATAACAGGTTCTATTGCTGTAACCATACCGCTGGCAGGAAGGAAATAGCTAATCTCCTTTCCGTGCTTAGTGTGGATATAAGGCTCTCTATTTGAAACAACAATAATTGTTCTGTCTTTTATGATTTCCTTAATAAATTCTTTCAGTCTTTCCTCAGTCCATGGGGAATCTAACTTGTCAAGGCGGAGCCTTGCTTCTTCGCTTGCAGCCATACGCGCTTCGATAAGACTTCTTCTAACGCTTGTGATTTCCTTAATAAGAGGCCCAAAAAATAAAGAACCCGCCGGACCTTCCTGCAAGCCCTGCCCTAAGTCCTCTACCCTGCCCGCTTTTAAAAAGTTGACCAGCGTTTCTATCGGTTTATAGATAATCCAACGCAGAAGAAGGAGGGTCGCCAACGATAATAGAAACGCCTGAATGAAAAGCCTCAAAAGATTATTTCTCCATATTTCAAGAAGCCTACTGTCAATGTAGCTTGCATTCTGCACAACCATTAACCCACCAACAACACTCTCATCATCATGTAGGGGGATTACCAGTACGTACACTTTCCTATCTTGAAATTCAGCAAACTCACCGCTTGGAAGGTCTGCGTCCATCGCCTCACCCGCAATTTTCTGCGACTCTGAAATTTCTTTTGGAAGACTTGAGGAAACAGCTACAATTTGCCCTTTATTATCGTAGATTGCAAGTCCTGCAAATCTTTCTCTACCGGCAAATTTCTCAACCAATACCTGTAGTTGCTGATCAGATTTATTTATAAAATTGGGTTCTACTGTCTCCTTTAACCCTTCAGCGAGAAGAATTGAACGACGTTCAAGATCTGTTCTGAGCCTCTCCTCTTCTTGTTGAACTTGATTAATCGTGAAAACTAATACAACAAGGCTTATAGCCGTAACTATTAAAAAAATGGCAATAAGGATTTGTTTCATGTGGACCTGCCGAGAATCGAACTCGGGACTGTACAATGCGAATGTACCGGTATACCACTTACCTACAAGCCCAGACATGAATATTATACTAAGTCACATGTTACATGTCACTTGTTACGTGTTTTAGTTGGCGGCTGGGGTTTCTTCTTGAGTACGTTCTATATTGAAGAATTTGATGCGGTCTCCTCGGAATAGTAATTCCCTCTCCCCTACTGGTCCATTTCTGTGTTTGGCAACAACGATTTTTACAATTCTCTGTGGCGTAAACTCCTCGTCTTCTGTATAAAGAAACACAACAACGTCTGCATCCTGCTCTATTGCTCCGGATTCGCGAAGATCTGCCAACTGAGGCTTACGAACCCCTCTGTGCTCAACTGCACGAGACAACTGAGAAACCGCAAGAATCGGAATCTTAAGTTCGCGAGCAAGATTCTTAAGTGATTGGGAAATGAAAGTAACTTCCTGCACGCGATTCTCAAATCGGCGCCCAGGATTTACAAGCTGCATATAATCAACTACTAGTAGTTTCATTCCGTGCTCTAGCTGTAGTCTTCTTGCTTTAGATCTCATCTCAGCAATTGAAATTCCAGGAGTATCATCAACATAAATTGGTGACTCGGCTAATTCTCCCATGGCTTGCGAAAGTTTTTCAAAGTCTTCATCCGAAAGCTTTCCGGTCTTAAGCTTCCAAGCATCTATATTAGCCTGGCCAATTAATAATCTATCAACCAGCTCTTCTTTGCTCATTTCAAGCGAAAACATTCCGACCGGGATTTTGAGGACACTGGCAACATGCTGGGCAACATTAACGACAAATGCGGTTTTGCCTTGTCCCGGGCGGGACGCTAAAACTATTAAATTGGAGTCCTGGAGACCTGAAAGCAAAAGGTCAAGATCAACAAAACCAGTGGCTAACCCCCTGTACAAAGCTTGTCTTTTGTGAAGTTCGTCCAGCTTATCAAAACTTTCTGCCAGCGCTTCCCTTACGTGAATAAATCCTTGCTTAACAGACTCCTGAGATAAACTAAAAATGTCCTGTTCAATACGGTCCAATACCTGCTCAGCCGAAGTTTCAGAGAAAGAAAGGTCAGCCATTGCCCCTGCCACAGTAATTAACGATCTCCTCACATACGTTTCTCGCAAGATACTAGCATAGTGCTCGATATTTGCGGCAGTCGGAACGGAATTAGCCAGACCCGTTAGATATTCTGAACCTCCAATTTGATCGTAAGTTTTTTTCTTCTTGAGAATATGTGTCAGGGTTAAAAGGTCAATCGGCTTTCTCTCCTCGTATAGCGCTAGCATGCATTCATAAATTTTCTTGTTGTTATCATCGTAAAAGTAATTTGGTTTTATGATCTGACTTACTGTATTAATAGCCTCATGATCTATGAGAAGCGCTCCGAGAACTGCCTGCTCTGCTTCAATATTATTAGGTGGAATCCGGGTAACAGCCATAAGTTAACAACTAGCGACTAGAAACTAGATACTAGGAATCTCTTTATGTAAACCTATTCCCTAGTCACTAATACCTAACCACTATTTTGATAGATACACTAAATATCCCCTTAGGTCTTCTGTTTTCTTGAGATTGATTTTATCGATTCTTTTTAACGTCTCTTGTTCTTGCGGCAAGAATTCTTCTGGCCCATAGAATGATACTATTTCTGATTGGATAGATGAGAGGGTTTCATCGCCAAGCTTTTTGTCAAGGCGAACTAAAGTAACTTTTGAGTCTTCGGTTTCTATATCACCTGCAATATCAGGATTTGAAATTACAACAAGCTTTTGGCCATCTTCAAAAAAATCAAAAGCTAAGAAACCTCGGATTCTTTCTCCTTTAATACTGACCCCGCCCACCTCGTATTCACCGGGGCTATCTATAACTAATTTCCCCGAAAATTTTGAATAGTCTTGTGGTTTTTCATAAAGTATGAATACGTCTCCCTCAAGCTTACCTTGTCCTGGATCGACTATGAAAGTAGTATTTTTTGCCTTAATTCTGACACCTGAATTTGCAAGCTTTGTTATTTCCATCTTTTTTAGGGTATAGTAATTAGCGTCTAGTTCGAAATTAACTGAACGCTACTTATCCTATCATAGCTTATGCTTTCTTGACAAGAGATCTATTTTCATCTATCATTGGTGAAATCATATTATGCGTGAGCGAATTGTTATTGTTTTTATTGCGATAGCAATAGGACTTCTCGTTACGACTCTTATATTCTTCTTGTATCAGCAAACTAAAACCATTCCCCAAAAAACTATTGCTACATTAAGAAGTCCTACAAAGGCGCCGGTTGCAAGCGTTTATCTAGCAGTAGAAACACCAGGCGACGAACAAATTTCCGACAGGCGCTCCATACAGGTAAAAGGCAAAACTGATCCTGAGAATGTCGTAATTGTTTCTACTAACATTGAGGATGAAGTGGTAAAACCTACATCTGATGGAAGATTTTCCGTAACAATTACTATTGATGCCGGAGCAAATGTTATAGTTACTCGCGCTATTAATCCCGGCGGAGAAGAAACGGTTGACAGGCGAGTGATTACATTTTCAATAGAGGAGTTCTAAAATGAAAACTTTATTCAGTTTTATAATAGTTATAATCTTTATAATTGTTATAAATATTATAATCGGCAATCCAACGGCTGTGGCGCAGACAAAAACTCCGACTCCCCCTCCGGGGCAGAGCCCCTCCGGGGCGGCGCCATCCTCTACACCGGAAATAACTTCGGAAGAAAAGGAGCAAGATACAATAGAGAAAATCAAAAATCTTGTAGCATCAAGGGCTGCGGAACTAAAGCTTGTTGATAAACGTGGCATACTGGGAGTCGTGAAAAGATCTTCCAGTTCTCAAATAGTAATTGAAGATCACAAAAGAAATCAGAGAATAATAGATATTGATGAATTAACAAAGTTTGTTTCAAGCAAAGCTTCCTTCGGTATATCTGACATTAAAGAAGGAGACAAGATATCTATTATTGGCTTTTATAATAAAGACACCCGGAGACTTAGAGCAAGCTTTATAAGTCTTTCGGCAAGTATTCCGCTTGACATCGAAGGTGTTATAACCTCTAGGAACTCTCGCGAATTTACATTGACCGTTGTGGATACTAACGGCAAGACAAGAACTATTAATATCGAAACTTCTACAAAGACCAACGTATGGGCAGATAATTCTTTTACGAAATCAGGATTTTCGAAAATTTTAGTTGGGCAAAGGGTTCTTGTTATTGGCTTTGAGGATTTAAAAGATAAGGATACTATTAATGCTTCGCGAATAATTCATTTTGTCGATCTGCCACTATCTGGCAATCTTAAGAAATATCAAAGCCTTGAGGAAGAAACCCCAATCTCTACCCTCAGCGCCACTCCAACAAAATCATCCACCAGGTAAATTCTAATATCTAATATCTAAATTCTAAACAATATTTAATGTTACAAATTACAGCGTCCCAAACGTTTTGGGATTTGAGTCATTAATATTTATGATTTGTTTAGAATTTAGTGCTTAGGATTTAGAATTTAAGTGATTTGTTTCGAATCTATATCTTGCGAAGCACTCTTGTTCTGTCCTTTTCATCGTCTAGAACGTAGCCCATTTTCTCAATTTTGTTTCTAAGGTGATCTGCTTTCACAAATCTCTTGTTATTTCGCAAGCTATCCCTCTCCCGAACCAATTTCATCACAGATTCCGGAATATCACTAAGTCGCTCCGCGTTTCTCTTTATCTTTAATCCCAAAATCTCATCCATCTTATAAAGTGTCGCTGCTTTTATAGAATCTTGTATATTCGATCCTAACATTTCCCACATTATTGACAATGCTTTTGGAGTATTTAGGTCTTGTAATAACGCACCAAGGAACTCTCGTTCAAATTCAATATCGGCATGTTTATGAATTTGAACAAAACTTGATGCTCTTTCGTAAAGCCTGTCAAGAGCAAGTCTTGCTCCTTCGAGCGCTTCGAAGCTGAAATTCATTTCTGATCGATAATGGGTTTGAAACGTAAGATATCGAAAAGCAAGTGGATTAAATCCTCTACTCACAAGTTCTGAGATCCTATAAAAATTTCCTTTTGACTTTGACATTTTTTCATCTTCTACATTAAGAAATGCGTGATGAACCCAATACTTAACGAATGGTTTGCCTGTTGCCACTTCACTCTGCGCGATTTCATTTGTATGGTGAACAGGGATATGATCAATGCCTCCGGTATGAATATCAAATGACAACCCGAGATATTTCATAGACATTGCGGAACATTCAATATGCCAACCCGGGAAACCTTCACCGAATGGCGCTTTCCACCGTAATGTATGATTTGCGAATCGGCCAACAGTAAAAAACCATAATGCAAAATCGGCAGGATTCTTCTTTTGCTTATCAACTACAACGTCTCCCCTTGCGCCTTCTTTCTTTTCTGAAAGATCTTGTCCCGAGAGCTTTGTATAATCCGGAAATTTTGAGATGTCAAAATAAATAGCCTGGTCTGTTTTATAGGTATAGCCTTTTTCAATAAGAGCTTCGAGTAATGCAATTTGATCTTCAATATGTTCTGTAGCTCGAGCAACAATATCCGGTTTTTCGACATTAACTTTTGATAGCGACTTCCAAAAATCATCTTCAAAATATTTTGCAACCTCAAGAACGCTTTTGCCTAGCTTTTTCGCACCCGCCTCAAGTTTATCCTCACCCGCATCCTGATCGCTTGTTAAATGACCCACGTCAGTTATATTCATAACGTGGCGAACTTTATACCCATTGGCGCGAAGCGTTCGAACTAAAATATCGTCATTTATGTATTTCCTAAGATGCCCAATATGGGTATAGTCATAGACCGTAGGGCCACAAGCATACAGGCCAACATTCGGCGGATCCAATGGCTCAAACTCCTCAATAGTCCGAGACAGAGTATTATATAGCTTCATGAGATGATTTTATCAGAAAATCTAAGTGAATAACAGAATTTACGGTCTGAGGTGAGAGGTTAGAAATGTGAAGTTAGACAATGAAGTGGGATGTGAGATTATCACACTTCTCACATCATAAATCCAGCCTCAAACTTCTCACATCTCACATCTACTTGAAGAGTTCGCGGATTGCGGCTTCTAGTTGATTATCAAAGCCTTCGCCTTTCATCTTGGCGCTTTTTGTGGCATCAAACTCTACTTTAATATCCGGCTCAAGACCGGTTTTGTTTATCCATGTTCCTTTTGGTGTCAGCCATTTTGCAACCGAAATATGAAGACTCGCTCCATTATCAACGTCAACTGCCTGTTGAATTGTTCCTTTACCAAAAGATTTATCGCCTAAAAGTTTCGCTCGTTTATGATCACGCATCGCTCCGGCAACAATCTCAGAAGCAGAAGCCGATCCTTTATTTATCAAAACTATTAGTGGCTCCCCAAGCAATGTTCCGCGTCTTGAAACTCGGAGAGATTCTTGATTTTTTGAGTCATCTTCCTGAATCACAACTATCCCGCTTCTTAAGAACTCGGATGCGATAAAAACCGCATCGTTAAGATACCCTCCCGGGTTATTACGAACATCAAGAATTATACCTCGAAAGTCTTTTTCCGACACCTTGGTATTTATTGAATTAACAACAGATATCCACTCGTCATTCGTTTTATCTCCAAATTGAGAAAGCCTTATATAGCCAATTGGTTTCCCGTTTGCACTTTCCGAACATTCATCCTTCCCGCAGCTTATATTTTTTACCCATCCCGTAACGCTCTTTATTACTATTGTGTCTCTTACAATTTTAATTACCGTAGGTGTCTTTTCTTTATCATGTAGGACCGTAAGTTCAACAGTTGTACCTTTTGGTCCTCGAATCTTCTCAACTGCTTGTGGGACTGTCCACCCGGCTGTATCCTCGTCATTTACTTTTAAGATTAAGTCAGAAGATCTAATCCCTGCTTTTTGAGCAGGTGTATTATCAAGAGGTGCAACAACCATGATTCGATTATCGGGAGAAAGCGAGAGCTCTGCCCCAATGCCCGAGAACTCCCCAGCGAGCTGAGTTTTAAACTCAGTATTTTCTTTTGGTGGAAAAAAAGAGGTGTACGGATCTTGAAGGGATGAAAGCAATCCGTTTATTGCTCCATAAAGAAGTTTTGTTGAATCAATTTTTGTTTTGTCATAATAATCTTGATTAATTCGGTCAAAAACTTCATAAAACAGGCGCATGTCAATAGTTTGGGCTGGTGGAGGATTTTTAGATTGTATTGAAACAATTGGTTTATAATTTTTCCAAGACCAATTTATATTGTTAGTGCCTAAAATGAAGCCCGCGGAAAGCGATATTATAATAACAATGATAAGTTGAAAAATCCTCAGGGAAATGATTTTACGCATAGAGATTTATAATACAGGGTTTGCCGAATGAGATCAAGCGGAAAACAATTAATATGCAAATAAGCAAAGATCCCAATAAGCAAATGAATCTATAAATGTATAAATTATTTAATAATTAAATCATTTATATTATTAGACCATTTATTTGCATATTTGCTTATTTGAAATTTGCTTATTCTGCGGTTATTCTGGCTTTACTACGTAGGGAAGGAGCGCGAGATATCTTGCCCGTTTGACTTCGCGAGTCAATTTTCTTTGATGTTTTGTGCAAAGTCCAGATCTTGCTCTTGCTTGTATTTTCCCTCTTTCCGTAACAAACCGCAAAAGCACTCCTTCTTCAAGAAAATAAGGATTCTTTTCCTCTTTGCAAAAAAAACACTCTATTTTTGTTTCTTGCCGTTTTTTGCGTGTTCTTGTGGTCTTTTTCATTTTAGAAAGGTATATCTTCTGGATCTATATCGCTTGCGCTCTCTTCTGTTTTGTCCCGCAGATCGGGATCCGCCTTTGGCGGAGGTTTTACCCCCTTTGTTTTCTTTCCCGCAGAGCGGGATCCCGCTTCGCGGGACCGTTTTTCTTCGACCTCACCTGGCAACACGGGAGATTCGTCCAATAATTCAGGCATTGGCTCTTCTTCTCTTGTTCCCCCACCCTCGCGCCTTGAATCTAAAATTATCATATCGTTTATGACAATCTCGGTAATATATCTTTGTGCACCATCTTGTCCTGTCCAACTTCTGTTTGAGAGCCTGCCTTCAACATAGATTTTTCTTCCTTTTGTCAAGAGTTGAGAACAAAGCTCGGCAAGCTTATTCCATGAAACTAAACGATGGAAATCCGCTTCCTCTTTCTTTTCACCAGAATCCGTTACCCAAGATCTGTTAGTCGCAAGACCAAAAGTACACACGGCTGTCCCTTGTGGCGTGTATCTCAATTCTGGGTCCCGTGTCAAATTTCCTATTAATTCTACTTTATTTAAACTTCTTGCCATAAATTTCTGGATAATAGTGAATAGATACTAGCTACTAGAAATTTACCTAGTATCTATTATCTAGTTTCTAGTTCCTAATTAAAAGGTGCCTAAGCACTTCTTCTTTGATTCCGAGTGTTTTGTTAAAGTCTTGTGCAACATTGTCTGCTTCAAAGCTTAAAACCGCAAATTCTCCTCTTCTCTCGCGTTTTATTGGATACGAGAGCTTTTTCTCCCCTAATGATTCCACCTTATCAGAGGAAACCTCGCCCATTATCTTTTTTACGTCCCCAAAGAGCTTATCCTTTTGGTCTTTTTTCAGGTCGGGTGCTAGTATCATTACCAATTGATATTTTCTCATAATCGCAAGTCTCAATGATACAGAATCAGACGAATAATTACAAGTGGTAGCTCCCGCTATTCACTATTCCTATAGTCCTTTACAACATGGATTTTTCGTCAAATCTCCTATAAACTTTATTTATGCCGTCAAGAACAGGAGCTGCAATCAATGTTATCGAAGCCCTAAGAGAACCTGTTCGAGATATAAAGGGTGATATAGAAAAACAAGTCGGAGAAATGCCCCTTGACCTTGTAAGAATGCTATATGTAGATCCTGAGCACAAGTTTAAGACAGAAGAGGAGCTTGAACAAATTGAAAGGCGCGAAAGAATGGAAAAACTTGAAGGCTTTAAACAATCCAGAAGGGAACTTAATGCTCTACAGGGAAAAGTTGTCAGCGAGGAAACCATTGATGAAGAAGTTAGAAAACAAATCGAAGAGGAAGAAAAAAGACTTTCTGAGAGTCTTCAAAGATTTGATGTAAGTAGTCACGATACAGCAAGTGGTCTTGGTAAAACGCCTCAAAACGAAGAGGCACAAGTAGAACAACAGAAAGAAGCTGCTGAAGAGGAGGAAGCAGAAAGAAAAAAGGCGAGGGAAAAACAAAGGCTTGAAGCTCAAATCGAAGCCCCGCCAGGAAGGGTAACGGGACTAGCCTTCGGCAAGAGGAAACGAACAACCCCCCGAATGCTACCGGCGCCAAAGAGCGCCGAATCAAACATTGGACGTGGTGTCGGAGGCTAAGGTGGTATAATAAGCTTATGGATATTGTTCTTCGCTCTGTTGCAGTTTATATATTTATTGTTTTTGCGATTAGACTTTTTGGGAAAAAAGAAATCGCTCAGTTATCAATTACCGACTTAGTTTTTGTACTTTTAATCGCGAATGCTGTTCAAACCGCTATGGTAGGACAAAACACTACCCTTGTTGGAGGACTTGTCGCCGCCGCCTCTCTATTTATAATCAATTATTTGTTTGGAGTTCTTTTGTTTAAGTCAAGAAGAATTTCCTCTTTTTTTCAAGGACACCCATTGATGTTAATCTATGAGGGAAAAGAGATAGAACATAATTTGCAAAAAGCTCGAATCTCTCATGATGAACTTGAACAGGTTGTGCGGGAACACGGGGTGGAAAAAATCTCAGATGTTAACCTTGCGGTTCTTGAAATGAACGGCAACATTTCTGTTTTATTCAAAAACTTTAAGCATAAAAGCGTCGAAAAACGCCACACCCACAAAATAGTCACCAAACCCGAATAAAACGCACTTAAAGCGCAGACATCCGCCACTAACCGTGAGTAACCAGCATTATTAGGCATTTAACCTTCGTTTCTGGTACAATTTACTCATTGTGAAGATTGAGCCAAAAACATTAAAAGGTTTTCGGGACTTCCTGCCAAAGGAGGCACGAAAGAGGCAATATGTAATCGATAAACTTAGATCGGTGTTTGAGTCCTATGGTTTTGAGCCGCTTGAAACTCCGGCTCTTGAGTATGCTGAAATACTCGAAGGAAAATATGGTGAGGAAGGAGAAAGGTTAATGTATAAATTCGAGGACAAGGGCGGCCGCAAAGTAGCATTGCGATACGATCAAACAGTCCCATTGGCCCGTATCGTCGCTCAATATTCGAATGGTATTTCTCTACCCTTCAAGCGCTACCAAATTCAAAACGTCTGGCGAGGAGAAAATCCACAGGCTGGTCGCTTTCGAGAATTTTTGCAGTGCGACATTGACACCGTCGGGACATCAAGCTTATTGGCAGATGCAGAGATTATCGAAATCGCGATATCATCTCTAGAAGCTTTAGGCTTTAAAGGTTTTAAAGTTTTGATAAATGATAGAAAAGTTTTTTCAGGGTTAATTGAGGATAGTAATAAATTACCGACAATTGTTCGTACAATCGATAAATTGAAAAAAAATGGTCAGGAAAAAGTTATTGATGAAATAGTTTCTGCGGGAATTGAAAAGGAACTTGCAGAAAAGATATTACAAACTCTTGAAACTCAAAAACCAACAGATAATATCAATCGATTATTCGATTATCTGAGCGCCCTTGGCATATCAGAAGGCAATTTCGAATTCGCCCCCTTCCTAGCAAGAGGTCTTGATTATTACACATCGACAATATTTGAAATTGAAATCGAAGGTTATGAAGCTGGGTCTGTCTGTGGCGGAGGCCGATATGACGATCTAATCGGAATGTTCGGTGGGAAACAAATCCCTGCTGTTGGATGCTCATTTGGATTCGATAGAGTTATTGAAGCGATGGATACATTAAGTCTTTTTCCGCAAGATCTTCAAACAACTAGAATCTTAGTAACGGTTTTTTCGCCTGAATTATTAAACAAATCAATTGAAACATGTGAAATTTTAAATAAATCGAACATCTCTTGCGAGCTTTATGTTGACCCTAATGCAAAGATGGATCGCCAACTAAAATACGCAGATCAGAAAGGAATATCTTATGTTGTTATTGTCGGTCCTAAAGAAGCGGAAACAAATTCCGTAACTGTTAAAGATCTTCGAACCTCCGAACAACGTACCATTCCGCTCGATCAACTCCCGACCGCAATACGGTAAAACAGTGGGCCAGTGTAACAGTGAAGCAATATTCATTGAGGCGGTAAATAATATTACTGATTTACTGACTACCGTTTTACCACTCTACCGCTTTACTGCTATACTAAATATATGGACTTTATTAAAGCCAATCATTTTAGAACTGCAGTTATTGCACTTATTATTGCCAACATCATTTGGGGCGCAGCCCCGCCTATCTTCAAATGGGCGCTCCAAGATATTCAACCCTTTACGCTTGCATTCCTTCGATTTTTTATTGCCACTATTTTGATTTTGCCCTTTGCTTATAAACATCTTGCCGTTAAAAAGGAGGATATCGCTGAGGTTTTCTTAATCGGATTTTTAGGAGTTTCTTTAAACATTGCATTTTTCTTTTTTGGTCTAAAATATGCTCCGTCTATTAATGCTTCAATAATAGGTTCTGCAGGACCAATATTCCTGATTTTGTTTGCATTTATATTTCTTCGCGAAAAGCCTAAGAAAAGAGTCATAACCGGTTCTATTATT
>Ga0209541_10004783_pt1 | contig 23920 bp, 26 predicted proteins | sample RifCSPlowO2_01_FD_184027 | JGI IMG/M metagenome (GOLD analysis project Ga0209541, IMG submission 184027) | Groundwater microbial communities from Rifle, Colorado - Rifle CSP2_plank lowO2_0.1 (SPAdes) (version 2) | ecosystem: Environmental > Aquatic > Deep subsurface > Groundwater | place... | reverse complement strand
TTACCATAGAAAGTATCAAAATAAATGGAAAAACTTCTGGTGATTTAACCATCAAAGAATTAAACGAAATTGAAGTGAACATACAAAATGATTACACTGAAGATATGACCGACGTAACCGTTACCGCTACAATTTTAGACGTTGATGGAGAAGATGTGGAAGAAACTTCTGAATCTTTCGACTTAAATGATGGACAGGATAAAAAAGTAACTTTAGAATTTGATTTAAGCAGCGAAAATTTGGATGAAGAACAATACACCATCGAAATTACAGTAGAAGGTTCTGCTGATGATAATACTGACCACAAAACAGTGCAAACCACTACTGCTAACCTTGACTTAGTAAGCCACGAAATTATTGTCAAGAAAGCCATCTTGACCGTTAACCCAATACAATGTTCTAAACAATCAACTTTAGAAATTACCGTTGAAAACACTGGTGAAAATGATGAAGACAATGTGGAAATAACTGCTACCAACTCTGCTTTGAACATTAACAAAAAATGGACAGACATCAATGTGGACAAATTCTTAGATGGAGATAATGAATACAGCGTATCTTTGAACCTAGACTTAGAAAGTACGGCTGTCGGAACTTATCCTATAACTGTTCAAGTATTACGTGATGGAACATTAGAAGATACTAAAGATGTTACCTTAACGGTACAAGCGTGTGGAGTTGTTGGTACAAGTAATACTGCATCCCAAACAGTGGTACAAAAAGCAAATGATGATTTGGCTAAACAACTTCAGCAATATGTACAAGCAAAAGCACAACAGACTGGAGTAAGCACAGTTAATGCATCATTCCGAGAAAGTACATTATACTTAGCTTTATTATCAGTATTGGGAATATTAGTATTGGTAGCAATTGTCATGGGTATGGCAGTACTAATCGTGAAGAAGAAGTAATTTCTTCTGTTTTTTTTATTTTTAATTTGTTTATTGTTTTTTATTTTGTAAGATAATATAATTTGCTTTATCTTTTGAAATTGTTCCCAAGATAGAGATATCAATTTCTCTTTTCTGGGAAGAACACACATATTTAAGTGGTTGTTAAATAAATCCAGAAAATCATCTCGTTTAAATTCTAATGCTGGGCTGGAAGATTGAAATGTGGTGAATTTTAAAGAACAGTCTCCTCTTTGTTTCTTATTAATTCCCCATTTGCTAAGAATTATAACAAAGAGAATACACTTAATTCCGTTTCCAACCAAAACAATCATTCATTAACAATGCACAATAGTGTTCATTGGTAATGAAAACATTTATAAACTACGCTTATTTAATGGTTACAATGATATTGAAAGAAACCATAAAAATAGTAGTTAGATCACAAAAAGCAGAGTTGACCTCTTGGAACCAAGGAATAAAGAGAGAGTTGCTACCGGAAATAGATTTAGCCCCACCTCATGCAGTTATTATCTCTGGCATCCGGCGTTGCGGCAAGAGTACACTTTTGCGACAGCTCATGGGTAAAATAGAGGGATATTACTACCTCAACTTTGATGATCCACGACTCTTTAATTTCGAATTATCTGATTTCGAAAAATTAGAAGAGGTTTTTCAAGAAGAGTTTGGAAAAGAGAAAAATTATTGCTTCGATGAAATTCAAACGGTGGCTAACTGGGAATTATTCGTGCGAAAATTATTAGATCAAAAAAAGAGATGTATAATTACTGGATCTAATGCTTCGCTCTTAAGCAGGGAATTAGGAACAAAATTAACCGGAAGACATTTGACTTATGAGTTGTTTCCTTTTTCCTATGGGGAGATGTTAAAACTAACTTCTAGTAAGCCTTCCCCCCATACATTTGAGAAATATATTCAAAGTGGAGGATTCCCCGAATATCTCCAAAATAATAAAATAACTATGCTTCAGGAACTGCTTAATGATATTATTGCCAGAGATATCATTGTTCGGCACGGCCTCAAAGAAGCAAAAACAATCAAAGAATTAGCTATTTACTTGCTTACTAATGCTGGAAAAGAATTCTCATACAACAAACTGGCAAAATATTTTAATGTTGGTTCTGTGAATACCATTATCTCCTACATTTCCTATTTAGAAGATAGTTACTTAATATTTACCATTCCTAGGTTTGATTATTCTTTAGGAAAACAACTGATTAGTCCAAAAAAAGCGTATGGTATTGATGTTGGATTTGCCAGGGCTAATTCTGCTTCTTTCTCTTCTGACACTGGAAGAATATTAGAAAATATTGCCTTCCTGCACTTACGCAGAAAACATAAAAATATTTTTTATTACAAAGAAGAAAAAGAATGTGATTTTGTAATAAAAGAAAAAGGTAAAATGACTTATGCTATCCAAGTGTGCACACAGCTGAATGAAGAAAACAAAGAAAGGGAGATAGAAGGATTAAAAGAAGCTATGACTAAATTAAAGATAACAACTGGCGTAATCCTAACTTTAGATCAAGAAGAATCTTTTGAGAATATCACCATAATTCCCCTTTGGAAATGGCTTTTGAATTACTCTTAAGTAAGATAGAATGTCATAAAAAATAGTTATAAGTTATAGAGTTCAGATACTTTCGTTAAACCTCTCCATACCATCCCAAATCTTCTGCAATTCTTGATTGATATAATTAACCAACCACCCTCTATCTCCTGAAAAAACGCCTATATTATTAATTACATAAGGCATCTCCAGCAATTCACTACCCCTAATCTCTACTACAATCTTATGGCAGACAGTTAGAAGACAACTCTTTTTGTACAATTTACGAGCATTTTCTAAGAGTTTATTGGCTACATCTAAATCTTTACAAGCTACGTGAAGAATGAATGGTTCAATACGCAGCCAAATCGAACTGGTTAGACCGTAACTGCCAACACTCGGACCTAATTCTAAAAAATCTGAATTAATGAGATCATGACTTACTATGATCCAGTCCATCTCATTCTTTTTGCCTTTTCCCTGACAAAAATAGACTCTGCCAGAACAGGAAGAAGTAGTGTAATAATCATCTTTCTTATTGATAGTTTCAATAATGGGAATAGCTCGAGCATCAATCTCTCCTTTCTTACTTTTATCTGCTTTAGCTAAGAATGTTTTTTTATCGTTGGCAAAGATCATGGAAACACTTCATTTTATGGATATAATGCTTTTTAGCCCAAATGTTTAAAAATATTATCCTCAAATAGGTAAAGTAAGACAAAATATAACTAATATAATCAATACTAAATTGAAATATACTAAAAGTGCGAAATATTCGAACAATTTGTTCGCACTTTTATATATATAAAATGGGTTATTTGTTCGGTTATTTACCCATTTTAGTATAAAACAAAATATATCTAAAAACACCATGAACGCCAGAAACGTAAAAAAAATAATTATTGAAGAGAAAACCGGAAACAAGTACTTGATCAAAGATTTAGATGACGATTTCCACACTTCTGTAGGTATAGTCCTATCCAAAGATTTAAGGTCTAATAAATCGAAAATAACTTCAAATAAAGGAGCTAAATTCACCGTAATAGATCCATTCTTTCCCGATTTGTGGGAACAATTACAACGTGGTCCACAAGTTATGATTGCTAAAGATATCGGCTTAATCATGGCTAAAACCGGCGTAGGCAAGAATTCAAAATGTGTTGACGCAGGAGGAGGAAGTGGTTCATTATGTCTTTCTCTGGCCAATATCTGTAAAGAGATAACTACCTATGAAGCAAATTCCGAACATTATGAAATTCTTCTTAAGAACAAAAAATTATTTGGAGCAGAGAATTTAATGGTTAAAAAACAAAATATCTATCAGGGGATTACAGAAACTGAATTAGATTTGATTACTTTAGATCTTCCTGAACCATGGTTAGTATTACAACAGGCACAGAAAGTCTTGAAAGAAGGGGGATTTTTAGCAGTTTATTTGCCCAATATTATTCAAGCAAAACAATTCATTGATGCTACTTATAACACTGAAATTAGATTCTTAGAAATGGTTGAAGTCATGGAAAGAAAATGGTTAGTAGAAGATAAGATTCTACGTCCAGAATTTCAAATGTTGGGACATACCGGCTTTTTAATATTTTGCAGGCGATTATAAATGAGTATGATTGAAACAACCAAAACTGAAACGACCATTACTGAAACTAAAATCAAAGTTAAAAAAATATCTCCTACTGCAATTCTTCCAAAATATGCTCTTCCCGGTGACGCAGGGATGGATATTTACTCTAATGAAAGTATGATTTTATTGCCGGGCGAAAGAAAATTAGTTCCCACGGGAATTTCTATGTCCATCCCTACTGGTTTTGTGGGATTGATTTGGGACAAATCCGGTATTGCCGGAAATCATGGTCTTAAAACCATGGGCGGAGTGATAGATTCTGGTTATCGTGGTGAAATAAAAGTAGTTTTACACAACCTTTCTGATAAACCATTTCACATTGAACAAGGGGCAAAAATTGCTCAGATGCTGATTCAAACAGTGGAACAAAAGAAAATAGAAGAGGTCAATGAATTGGATGAAACTTCCAGAGGAGAGAGTGGATTTGGAAGTACGGGGAAATAGATTAGTTATGGTGGTTTAACTATTCTCTGCGTACTTACTTTCCTTTAACTCCGGTAATTGCAGGATAAATAAGAGCATTACCTTTGAGAACTTCCACCACAAACAGAGTAACTTCTGCGGGTTTACCTTTACTTGCTGCTGCCCATTGAACCGTAAGATCTCCATTTTCAGTAACCACTATTCGATGTAATTCACCTAAATCCACAATCCTATGTTCTAAACTATAAGCTGCTCCTTTCTTAGCAAATTTGACATACAATGGTCCGGCTTTATACTCATACACGCCATCAGGCAAAGCTCTGGCGTGTTCATCTTTAGCTCTTTTTGCTTTTACCTGCTCTGACACTTTCTTAAAAACTTCCATGATACGCATTTTATCTTTGCCAATAGACTTTAACATCTCTAAAATATCTAAAATTTCTATCAACTTTTCAAACTCGCCCATCCTTAGTGTTGCAGAGTGTATTCTGCCATGATTCAAATCATCAATTATTTGATCAGCCCAAGCTGTTCCTATGCCACTCAAAGTATTTCCTAACCCCAATAATTCAATATAGATGCCACTTCTAGTACTGGCATTGCCCAATAATTCTATCCCTTTTTTTGCACTCATTGTCTGTTCAGCATCAAGTGTAGCATTTTTGAAATCTTTTTTCTTAACTCCGGCAATAATTTCTTTTGATAATTCTGTTTGATATGCTAACAATTTTTGAGCGGCATCTTCACGCAGAGAAAAGTTAACTGGATTTCGCTTAAGTGCATCTAAAGAAGCGGCAGCCGCATCGGCTCTTCTGGTTGTTTCTCCGGCCCAAGCAGCGTGAGCAGTAGAACTTCTAGCTACGGACAAAGCTAATACTGCCATAGCTATTGCTCTTTTTTTACTTGTGAACCAATTAGATAATGTCATATTTATTCACCCTCTTTATTTAGTTAATATATTTTTACCGGTATTTATTATTTTGTATTCTAGGTTATTAACTTTATTTCAATTTAAGTTTCTTCTTAATCGCAGCTACATCTTTTTTCAAATCTAGCAATATTTTATGTGATCCCATATCAATATGCAAGTCACGCAGATCTTTTTCTAGATCTAATTCTGCTCGAGCTTGATCTCTATGTGCAGCCCTATTTTGACTCATTAATATTACCGGGGCTTGTATAGCTGCAACCATAGATAAAAATAAGTTAAGTAAGATGTAGGGAAAAGGGTCAAAAGCTTCCTGCATCAAAATAACCGAATTTAAAATGACCCAACAAACCAATACCACTAAAAAAGAGAGGATAAAAATCCAGCTCCCACCTATCACAGCGATTCTGTCTGAAATACGGTCTAGACGACGGAGGTCTTTCTTATAAATTATATCAATCTGATTCAAATTGCTTTCTACTTTCTTTATCTCTTTAATGAAAACACCCATAATGTCTTTATCCGGATCAAATTCCCTATCTTTTGCCATTTTCATTTATTTGCTGGTTTAATTATTACCCTCAATTCTTTCCCTTAACTGATCACATACCCTTTATTTTTTCTCAAAAAATCTTCAGCAAGATGATATTTAAATTTATTTTCAGCATAAACCGTAAATAATGTGTCCCCATGATGCACTTTATCTCCTACTTTTTTATGAAGATATAATCCAGCCCCTTTATCTTCAGGAGCGCCAGCAATTCTGGCAATTTTAGCAATAATTTCATTATCTATTTCTGTTATGGTCCCATGTTTACTGGTTTTAACTTCATGAGTATATTTTCCCAAGCTTATTTTTTTATGCTTGCCTTGAGCTTTGATTATTTGATTCATTTTAGCTAAAGCTTTGCCGCTTTCCAATAATTCTAAAGCATATTTTTCACCATCTTTTGCTTTTCCGGCCATCTCTAACATTAATCCGGCCATGTGAATGGATTTATTTTTAAAATCAGAAGGGGCTTGAGGATCATTACGCAGTATTCTCATAGCATCCTGCGCTTCGAGTAGTGGTCCTACTCCTCTGCCCACTGGCTGTGATCCATCAGTAATAATAACTTTAACATTCATCCCTAATCTTGAGCCGATCAATTCAAACATTTTTTGCAAATGGGTGGCTTCTTTCATATTCTTGGCTTTAGTTGTTTTTCCCATGGGGATATCTATCAAAATATTATTTGCGCTTACAGAATATTTTTTAGCCATTACTGAAGCTAATAATTGTCCTTCGGCATCAATGGACAAAGGATGTTCTACTTTGATTATTTTGTCGTCTGCAGGAGCAAGATTCATCGAGCCGCCATGAACTATGCACGCTCCCACATCGCGAACTATTTTTTTTATTTTTTGTTCAGATAATTCCACATGAGCTAAACATTCCATAGTATCTGCCGTTCCTGCAGGAGAAGTAATGGCTCGAGAACTGGTTTTAGGAATGACACATCCAGCTGCTGCCACTATTGGAACAACAACCATTGTAGTCCTATTTCCAGGAACTCCACCAATGCAATGCTTATCCAAAGTTGTACCGGCAAACTTCAAAGTGTCGCCAGTGTTTACCATAGCTCTGGTCATATTAACTATCTCGTCATTGGTAAACCCTTGAGCAAAGCCAGCAGCTACAAAATACGTTTTTTCAATATCAGTCAATCGGTCATGCGTAATATCATCAATGATATGATACAATTCGGTATACGTTAGGGTTTTACCATATAATTTATCACGAATATGAGCTACCGACTCCGGTTTTCCAGTCATATGAATGGAAACCATCGAACCATTCTTCACCCCTAGATGATCCAGTACTTCTTCAAATAAACCAATCTTTCCTTCCGGTACAGCGTTTTTACTTTCAGAAATATCTAGAACACAAATTGTTTCTTTTTTCCCATCTTTAACTAAGACGCGATCTCCAGAATGCATATCCAGCTTTTTTGCATCTTTCTGATTTAGTATAACTATAAGGATACCGCCAGTGGCGATGTTCATGTCTTTAACTTTGAATTTCATGAATTACAATTACACCTCTTTGAGTTAAAATGAGGATATCTAGTGGATTTATAAGGTTTTTGTCGGGGAAAGGAGGTAGTATAATCAGGTAATTAGTTGAAACTGCTTAGAAAATACTCAATTTTCCCTCTTCCCTAATATCTCTCCCATTTCTTCCAACTCTTCCACAGAATTAACTCCTTTGATTTCATCAGAATCTGCAACAATTAATGCGCCTACACTTAAACGTCGTTTGCAGGCAATTTCCACTAAATCAGTTAGATAATATTCTTTTTGATCATTATTACTACTCAAGTTATCTAAAGCAGAAAGTAAGAAAGGAATATTAATGACCATTATACCAGAGTTTATCTCTTTAATTAGCAATTCTTCAGCAGTAGCATCTTTAGCTTCACGAATTCCTAAAACTCGACCCAAGTTATCTCTCAATATTCTCCCATACCATTTAGGACCTTCCAATTCCGCAGTTAGAACCGTAAGTATATTTCGTTGAAATATATGTTCAGCGATTAATTTCAACAGAGTTTCTTTTCGTAATCCCGGCACATCGCCATATAAAATTAGCACATCATTTTCTTTTGGATCTAAATATGGTTTGGCCATCATTACTGCATGACCCGTTCCCATTTGTTGCTCCTGCCAAGCAAAATGGACTCCTTTAATTGTATCCAAAGATCGCTCTACTTCTTTGCCTTGATGACCCACCACTACTATTTTTTCGTTTATGCCTAAAGAATCGGCCAATTCAACCACATATTTTACTAACGGTTTTCCTGAAATTTCATGAAGAACTTTGGCTTTATCAGATTGAAAACGGGTTCCTTTTCCTGCTGCTAAGATTACTGCTTGCATTCTACCTCTTTTACGATGGGAATTAATTCCGATAAGGAAGTAATATTATAATCAGCGGTGCAATCTTCTTCTATATCATGGGCTCCCCTACCCTGCTGCATATGAACTGTGCTGAATCCTAATTCGTGTGCTGGTTTAAGATCTGTTTTCCAGCGATCTCCACAGACTATGACTGGGAAGATATTACTATTGTTAAAATCAGGACTATTTTTATTAAGAGTAGTCTTACTTTTATTTAAATTAGATCTATATTTTCCTATAACTTTTTCATAATGTGGTTTCTTGTCTGAAGTGGGAGAAACTATTATCTCATCAAATAAAATAGGATCTATTCTGGCTTTTCTCATTTTTTCATGTTGCTGCGAAGTAATACCTTGAGTTACCAGAACTAAAGTATGATGATCATTACGCAAATGTTCTAATATCTTTTTAGCATGGGGAAAAGCATTAACTTTAAACTCACCTTTAATATTGCCGTAGTATTCTTGCACTGCCATATCCAATAATCCTGGATTGCCCTTGATGCGTTCAAGAAAGGTACGCAGAGCATCTCCGCCCGTAATAGAATCTTTAGATATATCAAGCAGCAGAGAATATGTTTTCTGCCGAGATTTAACTTCTAATCCAGCCGCAATCATAGTATCTAACGCATCTTTCAATTTGAGAGGAACAATGCAACCCGAAGTATCAATGAGAGTATCATCTAAATCAAAGATTATTAACAAGCTTAATCACTTCCTGCGCAATTTTGTTAGAATCGTGACGAATTAATGAACGATGTTTAGACAGAACATCTGATTCTTTGTGATCCGATTTGTTGTGGTCTAATAAATCCACTAAAATAATTCGAGGATCATTTAATAAGTCGTTTTCAACCAAATTTCCTTCCTGTAAATATAAATCAATCAATTCTTTCGGTGGCATTTTGTTGTTAATGAGAATATAATCAAAGACGTCTTTGCCTAAATATTTTTTCAATTCTCGCAGATAATCGCTGGTTTTGAAATGGGTGGTCTGCCCTTTTTTATTCATCAGATTCATGATCAATACTTTTTTGGCTTGAGTATCTCGTAACGCTTTACTTATCCCTTCAACTAGTAAATTAGGGATTAAAGAAGTGTATAAATTTCCCGGACCTAAAATAACCAGATCCGCATTCATAATCTCATCAATGGCATGTGTATCTGCTTTGGCAAATGGTTCTAGATAGATACTTTTGTAGCCTTGATCAATTTCTTCTGAAACATAAATTTCCCCTTCTCCGCCTAACATTTTTCTATTGTTAAGAATCATCTTTAAACGAACTTGATGGGTAGTGACGGGAATAACTTTTCCTTTGATGGAAAGAATTCTTCCTGCTTCTTCAACTGCTTTTTCAAAACTGCCGGTTACTTTTTCTAACGCGGATAACAGAAGGTTGCCAAAACTGTGTCCCTCTAATCCTCCGGTTTCAAAACGATAATTCATCAAACTTCTTAATAATCTGCCCGAATCAGAAAGAGCCACTAAACATTGTCGTACATCGCCAGGAGGAAGAACGCCTAATTCATCCCTTAATATTCCGGTGCTTCCGCCATCATCAGCCATGCTTACTACCGCACTTAATTCTAAATCATGATTTTTTAAACCACTGAGAACGACGAAATTACCTGTTCCTCCGCCCATAGTAACTACTTTCTTCATAATAGGTGTAAGTAAGATAAAATGCTTTTAAAGGTTGTGGAATAGTAGGGTTATTGAAAAGATTACACCCCTATTCCTTGAACTCCAGCAAAAGTATTTCCTGCTTTTCCATAGGCTACATGAACAGGACGATCCAACCCTTCTAAACCGATGTAAAGTAGGGGTATCCTTCCTTCTTTTAACCATTCCAATATTCTACTTTGCTCAAAATGCCTATCTCTACCATCACAATAAGTGGTAAGAGTGGAATCTTTTATGCCTGAATCGATTATACCTGTACTTCTACCAGCACATTCTACTGAAGTTGAGTTGAATGATGGCGGTCCACCACTTATTTGGAAAAAATTAAACAATCCCCCTTCTGTTACACCATGTAATTTGTAAGTATCATCACCATTGAATCTGGGCTGATCTCTTTTTATCGCTAACATAGCGTTTCCAGCAGCAAAACCAACTACTTGATCATCTAAACTAATCCTCTCCTTTGAACCAAGTAAGAATAAATCATTAGGAGTTAATTGATCCAAATTTACTGCCTCAAAAAATTCTTCAATTGGAATATTTTTCTCGCCTAACATCATCGTCTGTGAAGTATTTCTTGCTCGAAGAATATTATCTAAGTCTGCTTTTAACAATAAACCGAAACGGGTGAACGTATTTTCATCCGCATCACTAACGATTACTTTACCAAATCTCTGTGCATGAGGAGCATAATACGAAAACTGTCCAGCATTAGTTTCAAAAGCAACATGAGTTAGTGCGTATCCAAAAGGAATATGAGTTCTAAATTGAGGAATTATGGTGGCGGTAATTTCTAAAGGACTTGGTCCCAATAAATCACCAAAATTGATTTGTTCATATTTTAAGTAAATACCCCTTCTTTGTACCCGAGAGCGTGGGAAGGGAATAGCTTTTATTCTTAATTGATCTTCAATGGACACATTCTCGCTAGGATCCAATTTAAAACCAACTCTTTCTAAAGCACCACTAACTAAAAATTTAGGAATTTGATGATCTTCCATGTACACCTTTTCTTCAACATCAAAAGGAATACCCATTCTGCTTAAAGCATGTTCTATCATATACCTGGCCGTGTTAAGTGTCGGATTCGGTTCCTCAAAATAATCTCTATTTCCACATCCCAAACCAGCCCCATACATTACTCTAAGAGCTTCTTCTGAAACAATTACTTTATTTTCATTTACTAAGAGGAACTTTCTTGCTCCAACTACCTCGCCCGGAGCTCTTAAAGGCCGCAACATACCATCCCCGCGATTGATGTTATGAATTGGAGCCCAGATATTAGGAAGAGTAGGACTGATTGAAAGAGTAAATTCTGGAATTACGGAGTAAGTATTCCCTGCTTCCAGAACCCATCCATTACTATCTCTGGGTGCAGGATTTCCAAATTGATCAACCATTTCTCTGGTAGGTATTTCTAATGAATCTGGTTGAAAATATTGACTTAAATCTCCTGCTTTTTGGGGTCCTTCCGAACCGGATACTTGCAGGTATCCTTGTTCGACATAGCTACGAATAGTGACATCAGATAACATCTGCTAATTTTAGGAAGGAGCGTATTTAAAAGTTATGAAAGACAGCCATAAAATCTAATTGGATCTTTCTCGATAAAACAAAAAGTGTTCTTTATAGATGGCACAACGTCTGGAATTATCAGGCGAAAGTAACTCTTGAAGAAACATTCGCCCAATCCAATAGGAAGGAAAACCAGAATTAGAGTGAATGGTCAAATGAGGATTAAGATACACTTGACTTCCAGCCTCTAAAAAATAATGGGCAGTAGTTAAAACACATCCCTCAGCTAAGGCACCGACTATTTCCACTAACTTTGGAACGGGTTTAAAGCGGCGGTTAATATCATCTTCAAGTAATGAGGATTTACTTTTTCTAAATCTTTTACCTCGAAGATAGGAACGAATTTGTTCTGTTTTTGCGACCCAATCTTTTCTGTATGGAGGTAGAAGTTCTCCCGGCATCCAACCTACCGCCACAATAGTTCTGTCTTCCAAATCAGCGACGAGCGGTAAATCCTCTTCCGATTTAACTCTTAAAATTTGAGTCATGGTGTAGAAATATTGAAAAAATAAAGAAAAATAAAACTTTACTCTTCAGTAAAGTCGTCAATGGTTTCTTTAATGGTCTCTTCAGACTTTAAGACACCGCGTTTGCGCAAGTATTCCCTAGCAATCAAGTAAAAGACAATTCCTACCGATTTCTTACCTTTGTTATTACAGGGAATAACCAAATCTATCTTGTTAGATTGATTATTAGTGTCACATAACGCAATCAAAGGGATACCTACTTTAGCTGAATCTTCAACGGCATTTTTATCCGGCCAAGGGTCACAGACAAAAACAATCTTAGGTTGGGTGAACGTTTCCAAATTAGGATTGGTAAATATTCCCGGAGGATATCTACCGGCGATAATCTGTATCCCAGTTAGCTTGTTCAATAATTTTAATCCTTTCCATCCATTTTCTCTTCGAGAAATGATCATAATATCTTGCGGTTCATATGCTGATAACATATTTGCAGCCATTCGTATTCTTTCATCTATCTTCTTCAAATTCAAAACGCTTAATCCGTCAGGACGGGTTTTGTAGATGAAGTTAGCCATGTACTTGGTTCTAAACTTCGTACCAATATGAATTCCCGATTTAAGATATTCATTGGTGTCGATCAATAAATCTTCAGTTTGTTCTGCCATAGTTCTTTTACTCCATCATTTTTGTATTTCAAACAAGAAAAGAATTACAATTCTTGTCTGCGATTTCTTTAACCTCACGCAGCTCCGCACATCAAATCATAGATGTACTTTGGTTATAAAGGTTAGTTAGGGGGGTTATTTATAAAGATTTTGGCTGAAAAGAATGAGAAAACATAAGTTAAATTAATTTTAAGTGTATCTGAAATCTATTACTATTTGATGATGGCTGGCCGTTAACCTCCTGCTCATAAAATGGAAAATCTACCTCATCTTCAAATCAAAGCAAACCCGATGTATTCTTGGAGAAAATTGACCGCATAAGAAAGTTCTTGCAGATTGAATAGGATACTTCAAAGTAGCACATCTCTTCTTTATCCTCTGCGCTTCTTTTGTAGTATTCTCCTCAGCTAAAAAAGCATAAAGATGTATACTAGCTTTGGGTTTGGCGTACTTCAAAGCCACATCCAAGAATTCCTCACCTGTTTTAGGAAGGGGCATGATAATTCGATCATATTTCTTTTTCAATTTGGGTAATACTTCACGTACATCTCCATTAAAGACAAATACTTTCTTCTCCAGATGATTTAAAGCAATATTATCTATAGCTAAATGGTGAGCCAAAGGGTTAATTTCTATTCCATACACAATTTTCACCGGAGAATTTCGGGCAATAACTAAAGGATACGGCCCTGCTCCAGAAAACATGACCATTACTTCTTCTCCTCTCTTGACTTGCTTGGCTATACGTAATCTCTCATTGGAAGATCGAGCAGAATAATACGTTTGTTCCAAATGAATCTTTAAATCTACACCACTTTCATGATGAATACTTTCTTTAGTATTCTTACCGGCTAATACTTTAACTTTTCTTAGACGATATTCTCCGGAATGAATTTGATCTTTCTTGACTACGGTAGCCAGATGTTTATGTGCTTGTAAATAAGCTTCGGCAATTACTCTTTCTTTCTTTAACAGTTCTTCAGGGATTTCTAAAATCAATATTGTGCCCACCACTTCTTGAGATCTAGGTAACATTTCCATCTCTTTTGTGGTTAGCTTTCCTTGGAGCAATTCTTCTACTGAAACTGGCTTGGCTTTTTGCGGAAAAGAAAATTTAGTATTAACAATCACGGCATTAGGAACACTATTTTTTTTAATCTGGGTTACTTTAGCAGTATTAAGAGGAAAGTAAATTAATCCCATTTCTTTAACTACCAAATAATCCTGGCTGAGAAATGACTTTTTGAGCAAAAATTGCTTTACTTTCTCTGCATTCATCAATTCGGTCTTAGCTGCGAACATAATAGTGATTAAATCAACAGCGTATAAAAACATTGCGAATAACTAGGGAAATAGTCACATCCCAGAATAGAGGTGTTTATAAATAAAATGCTTAAGCATAAATAAAGTTCTATATGGGCAAAATTGCAATCATTGGCGGTTCGGGCATTAAAGATAGCCCCCAATTCAAAGATATTGAATGGCAATCATTTGACACAAAATATTCTAATGGCTGGGGAGATGGAGTAGTAGATTACCAAGAGAATGAAAGTGTCATTTTCATTCCCCGACATGGCCGAGATGAAACTTGTCGCTACGGCCCTTCCCGAACTCAATATGGAGCTAACTTAATTACTGCTAAAGAATTGGGTGCAACGGTAGTAGTAGCCATAAGTGCAGTGGGAAGCTTGCAACGCATATTAAAGTTAAAGATTTAGTAATACCTAATGATCAAAGGAATGAAAGTTTGAGAGATGGTAATTTTTACGGAGTAGGTTTTGTAATACATGGAAATCCCATGAAACCTACACCGTTCTCAGAAACGGTGAGAACTGCTTTAATCGAAGAAGGAAAAGGACGTTTCACCGCAGTTCATAAACATGGAGTCTATGTAACCATTCCCGGAGATTTTTTTGGCACACATATTGATGGCAGAATAAGAGCACAATATGCAGATATAGTAGGTATGACATTATATCCGGAAGTAGAAATGGCCATACAATTAGATTTGCATTATGGTTGTGCCGCCATTCCCGTAGATAATAACCTAGATGCTAGTCACGAAGATTCTACTATCAAAAATATGATTGAATTATCCGATGTCGTTCCAGCTTATGTTAGGGGGGTTATTGAAAGATTAAGACCATTGGCAGCGAATCCGCCAAAATTGGAACAGTTGATGGGAAATATCATTCCTGCAAATCATCGAGGATTGACCAAAATTAAAAATGCTTTCTTACGTGAGAATGCTAGAAAATTGATTGAAAGATATTGTAAATAAGAATAATTGGTTGTAAGTGTTGATATCTTCTAAAAAGATTAGTTATGCCCAATCATAAAATAGACCTCAGTTCCAAAGCTTTCAGCAGTATCTCCGAATGAAATTTACGATTAGAGAGTTGTCAGAAAAATTTGTAAATACCAAACGTTTCCTTTTTCTAGGATAAGTGAATTTTATCCAAAGAAGGCATTTGATTTAGTGGGAATCTTAACGGCAAAGTTTGTTTAGGGTTCGCAGCTGCCACAAAATCAAAAATCTTGGATGTTGATAAGGAAGTAATCTGTTCATTCAAAAAAGCTTCGGAGATACTGTTCAGACAATAAGATTTATATTCTTGGTTAATGATTATAATCGGATGGCAGGATATGATCATTTAGCCCAGCATTATTTAAACAGAAGAAAAGATAAAACTCGATTTGATTATAATCGCGATATTGAAGTTCCTGCTTTAATCAAAATTATTGGAAAAGTGAAAAATAAAACCATTTTGGACATGGGTTGCGGTTTTGGAGACCATGCTCAAAAACTATCAAAACAAAAATATAAAAAATTAGTCGGGTTTGACATAAGCAAAAAGTTAATACAATTTGCTAATAAACAAAAAAGTCCAAATGCAGTTTTTTACAGGGGAGATATGAATAAAAGATTAAAACATGAAAATTCTTCATTCGACGTGGTTTATTCTAGTTTAGCTATCCATTATATCAAAAAGATTAATGAACTTTTTCAAGAGGTAAACCGCGTTTTAAAGAAAGGGGGGATTTTTTGTTTTTCTACCGGACATCCCATTTTCAATTTGATCAACCAAACAGATGAACATATGATAGGAGTTAAGAAACAACCAAATAATAAAAAAATTATCTGGGGTAATTATTTTGATGAATCTTTAAAACTTAATGGATTGGGAAGTTTGGGAAAAGTAGAGTTATATAATTTTACTTATGAAACATTAATTAAAGCCGGAATAGATAATGGATTTGAATTAATAGATTATAAAGATGCTAAGCCCATTAAAAATTCTAAGAAATATGATACTGAAAAATATAGATTAACTACTACTTTGCCAACTTTCATTTTGTTCAAACTTAAAAAGAAGTAACAATCACTACTACATATTTTTAAATAGTCAACCATTTTTATCCTAATCATGCACAACATCGAAATAGAAATAAAATTGAAGTTAGATCAACCTGAAATTCTGCTCAATTGGCTGAAGAAAAATGCTGAATTTGTCAAATCCAGCGATCAGATAGATTATTACTTTGATCCACCACATAAATCATTCATTTTTGAAGATGAAGAGGGATACAAAGATGCCGCGGAATGGTTTAGAATTAGAGTTAGTCCAAAAGGAAATGAATTATGTTACAAATTCTGGCATCGTGATCCACAAACCAATATATCTCTATACGCCGATGAGATAGAAACTTCCATCGGTGATGAAAAGCAAGTAAAAGAGATGTTGAAAAGACTTGGTTTTAAAGAGACCTCTATTATTGAGAAACATCGGGAAAGTTACCGTTACAGAGATTTCCAATTCGATTGTGATGAAGTAAAAGGGATGGGGTTCTTTGTAGAGATAGAATTCAGAGGAGAACTATCTGATCCAGCTTTAGGTAAGCAGAAAATATATGATTTATTGAATGAGATAGGCATTAATAATTGGAAAAAAACAAAAAGAGGATATGTCTGGATGCAATGGAATCCAGGAAGGGAATATTTTGAGGAAGGATTCTGAATTAATGGATCATCTGCGAGTCAAAAAAAACTTCCCAATCCTTTCTGGCTCAATTTCTTATTAACTTCCCGCAGCGCTTCCAATTTATTCTTAACTCTTTCTTCGCCAAAATTATGTTCTTTTACCAGCAGATGATATACTTCCTCTTCATTGATTGCTTTCCATTTTAATTCATAGTTATCAGTAGTAGGAATATCTTTTATAGTGTTAAATACTTCTTTCCAAGATAAGTCAGGATAAAAAGTGCCCCATGCCACTTTGGTAAAGAGATCATCAAAATCCGTACCAAACTCTTTCAATAATTTCAACGCATTCTTTGGTCCTATTCCTTTTATTCCACCAGGATTATAATCGGTACCGATTAAAATAGCCAGCACGATTAATTGATCTAAAGTAAGATTAAGATTCTGCAGAAATTCTTTCAATTCGATAGTTTCCGGTTTTACTGTTTGATATGCCAGAGTTCCGGTTTTACGTCTCTTTCCAGCGATGGAAAGATTTCTCACTAATAATGGACATCCAAACATTAAACAATCATAGTCTTGGGAAACCGCGGCGTAAGCATTTCCTTTCTTCACCATATATGCCGCCTGTGCTTCTCCCTCCGATGGTGCTTGAATTACTGGTAATCCTAAAGCGCCTAATAAATTCTTAGCTTCTTGAACCATCTCTTTAGTTAGTATAGCTGTTCGGGAAGCAAATTTGCGCATATCTTCTACATTACCTTCTTCCTCAGCTTCTTTCAACTTTAGTGAAGCTTCTTTTTTTAATTCCGCTCTTTTTTCCCATGTTCTTCTTTTAATCTCTGGCGCTTTTCCATCAAAAACGAAAGCAAGTTTCAATCCTTCCTCCATTAAAGCTGTAGTTCGACTAAACAAGCCAATGAGATGAGAAGTCACTTTACCTTGTGAATCAGTAAGCACTGTGCCATCCTGAGATCGAATGGTTGTTAGAAATTGATATAACAAATTCATAGAATCTACTACCACTATTTTATCTTTAAGATCTTTAATAGCAATTTCCTTTTTTACGATTAAATCTTTGATATTTAGTCCCATGTTTAATTATTTTATTTTTTCTATTTAAATTTTTATTGTTTATGATTAATCATATATATGAGTGTATATTGAATATTAATTCCCCTGCGAAAGCGTAGTTAAGATTCTCATATTAGGGGTGTGTTGATTGGCCCATCCATAAGTTTGAGTTATGGCCAAGAAACAAATAGTTCCTATACCGGGAATAAGCCAAGACGCTGCTGCGGTTAAAGTAATACCTTTTTCCCAACGACCCTCATACACTAACCTTTGACGGATTTCTTCTAATGCTTGTCGATCTTTAGTATACACCGCTTGAATCAATCCAAAAATGTGGTCTTCCTTTTGCAATAATGATCTTAATCTCCAACTTCTTAATTTTTGTACTGGAATTTGATGTAACCCATGGCCATTCCATAATATGGATGCCAATATTGAAATTTGTTTCTCTCTATTTCTGGTTAAATCTTTGATTAATGTTTCTAATGAGCGATAACGTTGCAATAATAATTGAAATTGCGCATCCCGATGTCCTTCTGCTCTAGCTAATAATACTAAAGCCATAATTTGTAAAAAAGTCTTTTCGAATTTTCGCAGTAGATCTATACTATCCTGAGTTTGTTCCAGAAATAGTTCCAAAGCTTCACGATTATAATTTCCGGATTTATTTTTTATAATCTTTAATTGTGCCTGCCTATTTCGATCTAATTCTTTTAATTGCAATAGAACAGAAGTAATTTCCTCACGTACCAGAAATATATCAGTTTCTATTTTAGCTTGATTTACCATTATCAGGTATATTTGTATTGGGATTTATTAAATTACGTATCTCTTTTAGTAGGGGGTAGTTTTTTAGGAGGATACCCTACAACTTCTTGACTATGGCGTTTTCAAATGCTCCAGAATCAAGCATCTCTTGAGCTTTTTTAGTTAGTTCATCTGAATACAAAAAAAGAAGGGGTATTTTCTTTACTTGCGCTTCCATATAAGCTAGGGAAAGATCTTTTTCATCACATTTATTCTTATTCTTAGCTTTACAGAAATAACGCATCTTCCCCACCACGGTAGGAACTTTGACTAACATATTTATTTCGGCATTCTTTCTTAGAACATCTTTCTGTTCAATTTCAATTTTTAGATGGGCACAATATTTATCCAACTGAGGAAAAAAAGTGTCTGCGATAGTTCTTTTCTTTCTAAGTTTAAATAGGGAGGATATTAATCCCTTTTTTTGTTCAGATTCTTTTTCTAATTTATTTTCTGATTCTTTTTCCGATTGGCTTTCGAATTCATCTTCAGTTTCAGAGGTTAACGAATTTTCATATCCTTTAACAAACTCTTCTTCTGCGGATTTAATTTCACTGTCCTCATTAACAGCAGTTAAAGTTTGTTGTAATTCTTTCTCCGTTTTTTCTTGAGTTATTGATGTTGGAGAAACAGGCGAAAGAGAAAGAGGAGTTAAAGGAGAAGGAGAAGCAGGTACTAAATCAGTTAAAGATTCAACAGCAGGAGCAGAGGGAGGATTAATTATTTCCTGTATTCGATAATTAACTTCATCCGCATTGGAAAGATGCCATTTCCAAAATAATTCCTTTTTTTCTTGTAAATGCACATGTAAAGGAATGGCAAAATCAATCAAGGAACGCAGGGCTACTTTTGACAATAAATCTAAAGTTGATTCTCTCAAAATTTTCTCGCTACGTAATCTATCTAACACCTGAAGATCTTTAGGATTCATATTTCCTGAAGCGAAATTGTAAAGTAGTTCTTCTTGTCCGGGCAGGTAATATAATGGAGATCCCCCTATTTTAAGTTTGGATATTTTAATTTTTCCCTGAGAAGATAGGTCTGATAAATGAGCAGAAGCCAGCAAGATTTCGCTGTGAATTATTTTAGCAACTTTGCTGGGGAGAGACGGCCCCGTAGTCTTTAAAAAATCCACAATTTTGTCCTGATCGTTCATACATGATTAAGAGGAAAGGACGTTTAAATAGTTTTTGATGGTGGAGGACGAAGATTAAACCCGGCCCATTCTAATCCTCGTTTGTAAAATAAGCTTAATGGTTTTGGAGCATTAGCAAAATATCCATAATATCCTACCGGGTACCTATTCCTAATTTGTCCAGCAGTTCCATCAGCGATGAAGATTCCTAATTTATATTCCCGATAAAGAAACCAATGTGCATCTACATATAATTTCCACTTAGCTTTCATATCAGTACTAACAGCCCCTTCCTGCATTCTGAAGCCATGGTTGGGATATCCAGATAGCAAAGAGAAAGTTTCTTTGCACCATACATAACATTCTTCAACGCCAACTCTCCCGTCAAGACTAGTTTGTGTCCGCAATTCTTTCCAGAAATTTGGATCTCTAAAATTTGGTCGGGGCATTTCGCTTTCTCCAACACCAACATCACCATAAAAAGATCACGGCCTGATCCATTTAATCTCGTAATAAGTCACATCGCCTTCATCATCAACGATACCTATTAAAAGACGTTTCTTGGTGGAATGCGCAACTCTATTCTTGGCTGCAAATTCATACCAGGTTAATGTTTCTCCTTCATGGACAGGGTAAATGATCCACCGTGCATGATCTTCCCCTGGTTTAACCCCACGATCGTATACTCTGAAATCAGCGCCGAATTTTAAAGCGGTTTTGATAATATAACCACGATTACGAATATCTTTGAATACACAATATCGTATCCAAAAATTAGGTTCTACTTTACGTGCTTTCTTTAATAGCATTTCAATCACAACATCTTTTCCCGATTCATTTTTTACTACTAACCGTCCTTTATCCATTAAATAATAAGCTTCCAATAAAGAAAGTTCTACTTTGCCATTTTCACCCAGATTTCCAAAACGAGATTGATTATAGAATTCACGAGCAGCATCGGAAGATTCGGTGATAACCCTTTCCCTACCTAAGAAACCAGTAACTATTAATTTCTTCTTCTGTGTTTTATCTTCTTCAATTTCCTCAGGAACAGCCTCTGGAAACTCTAACTCTTCTTCAGAAGTTTCAGCATCGGCTGCTTCAGAGGGTTTCTTTTTACCCATGGTTAAAACAATTGTGAGAGTGCTTTTTAAAGCTTGTGGGGAAAATTAGGATTAATTAGGAATGGACTAAACTAAAATCAATTATTCTCTTTCCAACTCCACCAACCATTCCTACCAATAATTAAATGATCTAAAAGGGGTATGCCCATAATTTCGCCTGTTTTTTCCAAACGTTGAGTTATTTCTCTATCTTCCGCAGAAGGAGTTGAATCTCCCGAAGGATGATTATGGATAACTATCAGAGAATGTGCAGCATTCTTTATCGCCCCTCTAAATACCTCTCGGGGATGAATGAGACAAGAATTGAGTGTACCGATAGTAATGGTTTGATCAGCAATTATCTTATTCTTAGTATCAAGATAAACTGCCAGGAAATGTTCCTGCTGTAAATGTTGTAATTGTTTTTGGTAGAGATTAACTACATCCTGCGCTCGGGAAATAGTGACTTGATTTTTATTTTGAGCAGGAATTCTTCGAGCCAATTCAAATACGGCTAACAGTTGGCAAGCTTTGGCATTTCCTATACCGTGTTCTTGTTCTAATTCCTGAAGAGAACAATGACTTAATTGTTCTAAATCATATTTGGAAAGAAGTTTATTGCACATATCCATAATATTTTCTTGTTTTGTTCCAGATTTGAGAATCAGAGCCAGAAGTTCAGAAGTGGAAAGGGAGGACGAACCTTGTTGTTGTAAACGTTCTCGGGGGCGATTCTCGGCAGGGATTTCTTTGAGATTCATGAATGGTTAGAAATAAGTGAGAGTTAATAAAAATATAGAAAAAAAGAAAAAAATTAGGAACAGATTCCATTCCTAGTTGAATTGGCTGTACATGTTTGTCCAGTAGAACAACTGGAAACACTATTTTCCTGATTCCATATTCTGTAACTACTACATAAGTAGTTGGTGTAATGATATGTTCCAGAATAATAAGAACAAAGGATACTCCTTGAACCAGCAGTACAATTTTCACCACAACGCCCCGTAGTTAATCCGTTCATTATTACCTCACGACAGATTAAAGGTTGTCCACTTGCTATTGAATATCGCGTTTCACAATTGTATGTCCCACTAGCATTTATGGCAGTATTGCCATCACAATAGAATGGAGAAGCATTCACACAAACTCCATTCTGCAAAGTGTACCCCGTATTACAAGCATATTCACACTTTGTACCTGCAGTACATGCAGCCACGGTTGTTCGAACTGTATTTGCACTTAAACTAGCATCATCTCCAGTACAGAGAGTAGAATTTGCGGGAACAGTTCCAGTACAACTGAACGTTGTTGGAGCCACACAAGCACCATTCTGACAACTTTGCCCAGCTGTACAGCCAGAACCCCCACCCGTATAACTCCATCTTAAGCCATCTGCAGCACAAGTATATACATAGTTGCCATTAGAACCACAAGTGTTAGCAGTTTCTCCCGGGGTACATCTTGGAGTGAAACAACCCGTTCTGGTACCTCTTGTTTCACATACTCCCGCCCGATTTAGAAAACTTAGAGTGGTTGAACAATCTATCACTCGAGTAATTGGTTCAGCACTACAATCAGTATAGGTCGAATTAGTTAAAGTATTACCTTGACAAGAACTTTCTACACTTCGCTCAACACAACAATTACCGGTGGAAGGATTACATCCACCTACTCTACAGAGGGATTCTGTGGTAGTGACCGACCAGTTTAATCCACTACTATAGCCATCAAATCCACGGGTATTATTTGTACAAATTTGTCTTACCGTATTACCACTATTGGTAGGGCTACAAACATTTTGGAGAGGTCCACTTTCAGTTACTACACCCCTATATTGATAAGAAGCCGCTGAATAATTATAAAAAACATAATTACCTGTTCCTGCAGGCATTTGTGTACCATTCGAAGCAACGTAGTAACAAAAATTTGTAGGAGCTGCAACAGGAACACTCCATACTCCATTATTACAATTTCCCCAAGAAGCATTATAGCGATTGGCGAAACAAACATTATCATACCCGCAATCTTGAGGTAAACAACAGGAAGTAATTGAACCGCTAGGATTTCCTGGTTTTAATTCTCTACCGGCACAGCAAGGCCAATTAGGATTATTACCTCTGTATCCATTGCCAGCAATACAATTCTGGGCCACACAAGCACCATCTTGACAAACTGATCCCGGTAATACTTCAGAACAATTTGCGGATATAGAAGTTAACTTTTCTGTACCATCATCATCCATCCTACATACATATTCCATCAATCTTCCCACCTTAGTCGGCTCTTCTTCTAAAGTGATACAATGATCTTCACCACTAATTACTCTTTGAGGTACACCAGCCCATTCCGGACCTTGGGCTGTTCCCCTAACAGTATAATTTGTTCCATTATCACTATCAGTACAAGGGGGAAGAGTTACAGCAACACAAGCACCATTCTGTAAAGTAAATCCAACATTACAAGTATATTCGCATCTAGTTCTTACAGTACATCCACTAACGGTTGTCCTAGGAGTATCCATAGTTAATCCCTTATCATCATTAATACAAAGTTGAGCATTTGCAGGGACACTTCCAGTACAACTATAAGTTCTAGCTGCACAAACTCCATTTAAACAATTCTGTCCGGCCTTACAAACATTACCACAACTTCCACAATTGGCAGTAGTATCAAGAGTGGTAGAAACTCCTTTACAACAATTTTTAACATCATTATCAACAATACCATTACAATCATTATCCTTGTTGTCACATATTTCTTTAACACATTTCGGTTGCGGCGCTTTAAATTTAAAAGCCTCGCCGGCAATATTGTCAGTACAACTGACTAGAAAAATAAACACAGTTAACAATCCAATTAATAAAAATAATTTTTTCATCATACACACCTCGATTTTAGGATAATAATATCTTTTCTATTTATATTCTTTTCTACTGACCGTAAGTAATATGTTACCTTTTTCGAGTAGGCAGAAAAACCTTTAATTTGAAAGCTCTTTTCTCTCTGAATGATAAGCTGGCGTCAACGAGTAAGAGACTTAGA
>Ga0209541_10004780_pt1 | contig 23931 bp, 35 predicted proteins | sample RifCSPlowO2_01_FD_184027 | JGI IMG/M metagenome (GOLD analysis project Ga0209541, IMG submission 184027) | Groundwater microbial communities from Rifle, Colorado - Rifle CSP2_plank lowO2_0.1 (SPAdes) (version 2) | ecosystem: Environmental > Aquatic > Deep subsurface > Groundwater | place... | reverse complement strand
ACATATTCAAATCGCTAGTTTGATAAATGATATCTTTAAGCAATTCATCAAGAAAAGTCAGTTTATCCATATATATAAAACCAAAAAAAGCAGAAAAAAGAAATAACAATAAAATAAATAAAATATATATTTTACACTCTCCAAGATAATTCCAAGCCTCCCTAAATTGCTTCTTCAATACAACTCTTTTCTTCATCTGAAATACCTCTGTAAAATAAGAATTTTTCTTTTATATTTTGTTCTAAGATAAAATCCATAAGTTATACCCGCCAAAAATCCGCCAAAATGTGCAACATTACCTATATTCAATCCAACAAAAAAACTGACAACCCAAGTAAGGATAAGAACTAAAGGCACCATTAAATATCCTGGAAGTGAAAAGAAGGGAAGAAATATAATTGAAAATCTTATATTAGGAAGGATAACCACAAAAAGCCCTGCGAGTGCAAATATTGCCCCAGAAGCTCCAACCATATAAACATCAGGCGTACCAACTATCTTTTGCAAGAAACCCCCTCCTAAAAAGCCAGCAGCTAAAACAGATAAAAGCCCTGCAAAAATCCCAGACAATAAATAAAACCACAGAAATCTTTTCCTTCCAATTATCTTTTCACATAGCCCTCCAATTGAAAAAAGGACAAACATGTTTACAAAAAGGTGAAAGATACCTCCATGAACAAACATGTGTGTTAAAAGAGTCCAAACATATTTTCCCTCAAGAAAGTTAGAGGGTTTGAGAGCTAGATATTCAACACCATAATCGAACCTAAAAAAAAAGAACCCTATAATAGAAAAAATAGTACTTACAATTATAATCAAAAGAACCATACTTCTTCCGGAAAACAAATCAAAAAATCCCCTCTTCTCTTTTCTTGCATGACTATTCATCTTCAAATAAAATTATTCATCTTCTTCTATTTATCTTAACCATTTTCTTCAAAGCTCTGATGATTTTTATAGATTTCTTTTTCTTAGATTCACTCCTCACTTTTTCTTTCACAGACTTACCAGCTTTATTCTTCACTCTCAATCTCTTCAACTCTTTCTTTCTCTTCTCCCTTTCCTTTTTCTTCTTCAGCTCTTCAGCTTTAATTCTTTTTTCCTTAACTTTATTTTCCTTGCCTTGAACATCAGTTATCTCTAAATTAACTTCGGCAATTGCCTTCTCAAGTTTAGATATTTCCAATTTAATATGAGAAATAATTTCATCATTATTTCTTAGTTCTAGAACATCTCCAGTTTCAGGACAAATAAAGGAATTTTCAAGCGCCTCTTCCTCACTATATTCCAAATCGGCACCCTTTGAATAATAATATCTTTTATTTGACCTATCTGCAAGATGAGATTTCTTCTTGTCAATTTCAAGAACAAGATAATTCTTCATTTTAGCAAGACCTTTTCCTGTATTAAGAGTCCATGAATAAGTATACCATCCACCTTTCTTCAAATCTTTTTTTCTTATGAAACTTACAAGCCCCTCGTCGGAAAGCTTATATAAAATATTTCTAGTTTGATTAATAGTCATGTTAAGTTTTTTTGCAATTACAAATTCATTAACATGTCCTTTAGAATAAAGTATCTCAACTATAGGAACGGCGTTCTTTCCCGCCAACATCGAAATTATATCTTTAAGAAGATCTTTTTGCATAAATAGTTCTGTTATTGACCAAATAAAAACCTTTCTTAGATTTTGTTACTATTATATAATTAAAATAAATAATTATAAAGAAAATTAAAAATATAATGAAATGTTCTGGGATAAAAAAGAGGATAAAAAGATGCTTGAAGACATTCCACCATTAAAGTTGCCTGAAAGATCTGTACAAAGTTCTATTCATGAAGATGAAGAAGATGAAGAATATTCAGAAAAACACGGGCTACCATCTTTCCCTGATTCTCCACAAGAAAGAGGATTTTCGCAAGCAGCAATAAAGGAAGCAATAAATAATAATGATATGGAAGAATACAATTCAGAATATGAAACTATAAAATCTGGACCTCCAACAAATATAAGAACAATTGAAATGAAAGAATGGGAACCTGAATACAAATTACAAGACCCCTCAAAAGACCCTCTAATAGAAAAAATGAGAAGCTTCTCACAAAGACAAAAAGGTTCTGAAGTATTCATTAAATTACAGAAATTCACAACCGCAAAAAAAGCTCTGATTGATGTTGAATCAAAAGTAGATGAACTTGAAAAAATGTTGAAAAAAATAAGAGAAGTTAAAATGAGAGAAGAACAAGAATTATCCGCTTGGGAAAGAGAAATATCAACTATAAAAGCAAGAATAGAAACTATATCTGAAAACCTTTTGGATAAATCTTAATATGGTAGAAGAATACATTCATTTCTCTAATGAAGAATCCACTTATATGCAAAAGAATCTTTTAAGTTCACAGCTCGAAGCATTAAACTCTGTAAAAAGATTACATCAATATAAAAGATTAAGAGAAGAAGAGTTCTCCATGAAAATAAAATTAAAGACAATTCTTTCAAGCCTCAAAAATTCTCTAAGCGAACTAAAAAAGCTAATGCCTGAAGTAGAAATGAAATCACACGAAAACAAGGATGATTACATTTTAGGAAATACAATCGTAAAAGAAGAAAAGCCTTCAATAGAACAAGAAATAGAAAAGATAAGATTAAAGCTGGCGAGATTAGGTTGAATTCAATTAATAATGCTTTTTATAAAATACTCAAATATACCTGTATCTTCTGAAAGTTCAGGATGGTATGTTAAAGCCAAGATATTATTTTGTTTCGCTCCAACTATTTCTTTATTATTTGTAGCAAAAATCTCTGCACCTTCAAGAACTTCTTTTATTAATGGAGCACGAATAAATATTCCTCTTGTTTCTCCCAACTGAGTTGATATTTTACATTCAAAAGAATCTTTCTGTCTTCCATAAGCGTTTCTATCAACTCTTATATTAATTAAGCCAAATTTTTCAAGCAAAATCGCACCAGCACAAGTTCCAAGAATTGGTTTTCCCTTTTTTGCTAAATTTATCAAAACTTTATCCATCCCCGAAACAGACATTAATTTACCTATCGTGGTTGATTCTCCTCCAGGAATAGTAATTCCATCAACTTTTTCTAAATCCTCTTTATTTCTTGCCCAAATAACTTCTCCTTCTATATTACATTTTTTAAAAGTCTTTTTCAAAACTTCTATATGTTCTATAACATCTCCCTGAATACCAATAACGGCTATTTTCATTTTATTCGCTCCTTATTTGCATTTTTTCTCTCTCTTCAAGTCTATCTATTCCCTTCATTGGCTCTCCAAGATTTCCAGAAACGGCAAGAACTTTTTTTGCATCTTTAAAATTAAGAGTTGCTTCAACAATAGCTTTGGCAAAAGCTTCTGGATTATCTGATTTAAAAATTCCAGAACCTACAAAAATTCCATCGCTTCCTAATTCCATCATCAACGCCGCATCGGCAGGAGTAGCAATTCCTCCAGCAGCAAAATTTACAACAGGTAATCTTCCTAAATTTTTAGTCTCAAGAAGAAGACTTAGTGGAACTCTATAATCTTTAGATTTTTCCTCAAGTTGATTTTGTTCCATATTTTGTAATTCTTTTATTTCTTTATTTATCATTTTAGTATGTCTTACTGCTTCAGCAACATCTCCTGTTCCAGGCTCTCCTTTAGTTCTTATCATAGCCGCTCCCTCATTTATTCTCCTTAATGCTTCGCCCAAGTTTCTAGCACCACAAACAAAAGGAATAATAAATTTTTTCTTATCAATGTGTTCTGTATCAACTGGAGTTAAAACTTCACTTTCATCTATCATATCCACGCTCAATGCCTCCAAAACTTTTGCTTCTGCAATATGCCCTATTCTAGACTTTGCCATAACCGGAATCGTTACAGCATCCATAATCTCCTTTATTTTTTGAGTATCAGCCATTCTTGCAATTCCTCCAGCCTTTCTAATATCGGAAGGAACTTTATGTAAAGCCATAACTGCAACAGCACCGGCCCTCTCAGCAATTATAGCTTGTTCTGCATTTACGACATCCATTATAACTCCACCTTTGCACATTCTCGCAAATCCTCTTTTAAGTCTTTCAGTTCCTTTCTCAGCAGTAATTTTTTTACTTATTTCCATCTTAACTCCTAGAATTTAAATTCCTCCCCCATACGAACAGGGTCAAAGAAAGTTTTAACTTCTGCTCCTGTAGAACTTGCAATTTCTTTAGACAATTCTCCTAGCTCCTCTCTTCCAATAGCCCTAAGGTCAAATCCTTGATGAGGTTTATACAAAAGAGGATAAAGATGAACTTCATCAGGCCTAATTTCTTTTATCCTATCGTTATAATCTCTAAGATTCTGTCCACTTAAGTTACCATCATTTCCTCCAACCACCGCTGTTTGAATTATTCTTCTTTTTACTTGCACCAATCTTAATTCGTCAACTAAATCTGAAAATTTCACTCCCCTAGGTCTATTAAATTTCAAGAAGGTATCTTCATTTCCTGCATCTAATTTCATAAATACATAATCAAGAAGTATGAGATTTCTTTGTCTTAATCTTGTTGCATTTGTAAATAATGAAGTTTGAATTCCAGGTCTATACATATCCCTAACTTCCACAACTAAGTCTACCAACTTATCAAAGTGCGGACTTATAGTTGGTTCTGTAGGACCACAAATAGTAATAGAATCAAAATGTTCTGTCGATTTTAATCTCCTTTCTAAAGCTTCTCTAACTTCTTTAGGTGTAGTAAATCTAATTCTACCACTTGCCGTCGCATCATCTAAGCTTTCCGCCCCATACTGACAATATACACAATTCCAATTACAAGCAAAAGGTTTTGTGCCTTCTCCTATTGGCTGTATTGGATTAACCCCTAAAGATAGTCCCAATCTTCTGGAAGTTATTGGTCCGTAAACTACATCTAACTTTCTTTCCTTGAGATATTCTCCTGCTCTTTCAGGTTGCCATTGAGCAACACTTATATTTCTAGGCTGTATTTTCATAGAAATACTCAAAAATTTGCATATAAAAATAACATCTCCCCCTAAAGGGGTTGATATAATAACATTTAAATAAACAAAAATTCTATCAAAATTATGTATGAAGAGATTTTAGAAAAAGTCGGTCTGACAAAGGGAGAATCAAGAACTTACTTATCTCTCTTAAACATAGGAGAAAACACAGTTAGCCCAATAGCAAAGAAAGCAGATGTCTCCCTATCAAAGATTTATGAAATTTTAGAAGGTCTAATAAAAAAAGGTCTAGTCAGCTACATAATTAAGAACAATACTAAATACTTTTTAGCAACTCCTCCTGAAAGAATCCTAGATTTTTTAGAAAGCAAGAAAAATGAGATAATTGATTATGAATCTAAAATTAAAGAAATAATTCCAAATCTGAAAAATCAGAAAGAAAAATCAGATGATAGAAATATAGCCACTCTTTACGAAGGATTAAACGGAATAAAGACTTTCTATGAATTAGTTTTAAAAGAATCTAAAGAAAAAAGTGAAATACTAGTTTTAGGAATACCAAAATACTCTGCTGAAAGATATGAGGGCTATTTCCTAGACTGGAATAAAAGAAGAGCAGAAAAAAAAGTAAAGATAAAAATTATATTTGACAATGAAGCAAAAGAATTTGCAAAAAAAAGAGAAAAAATAAAACTTACAGAAATAAAATATCTTCCAAAAGACATAACAACTCCTGCATGGATCCTAATTTATGAAAATGGAGTCGCAACAATCCACGCAACTAAAAATCCAATTTGTGTATTAATTAAAGATAAAGATGTCGTAGAAAGCTACACAAGATTCTTTGATATTTTTTGGAATCTATCTAAGCCAAACACTATATAAAAATAAAAAACTCAATTTCCTTTTTCATCTTAATATTGAGTGAAACCTCTAGACCATAATGGGTTGGTTTAGAAAGCAAAAATCCACTTTTCAACAATTCATCAATAGCTTTCCTTACTTCCTTTCTACCTCTTAAGTGATCAGGTAACCCTTTTGATAAATTATGGACACTTGTATGTTTGTGCATCCAAATCCTATGTCTTACCATCTTTCTCAAAATAAACCTTTTAACCTCTATAAAAATATCCTCTTCCATTACCTATCTAAAAGAAAAGCATTTTTATATCTAAGCAACTCCGTTATAGTAATTACTAAAATATAAACCTAGGTTATTAAAACGAAGTGTTTAAATAGCAAGGTTATCATAAAATTATATCAAATTAGATAAAATGGAACAAAAAATATTGACCTCAAAAGAAGAAGAAACCCCAAGTACATTCATAGAATACTTCGGAGCATCTCCACAAATCAAAGTTCTAGACTTCTTAATAGAAGGACAAGACTTTGACTATAGCATGACTGAAGTTGCAAGAGGAGCAAGAGTGGGATGGAGTGCTTTTTCAAGAGTCTGGGATTCATTGATTGAAAAAGAGGTAATTGTTCAAACAAGAACAATAGGAAATGCCAAACTTTTCAGAATTAATAAGGCAAACCAAATAGTAAAAAAGATTATCCAAATTGATACTGACTTAACAAAAATATCAATGAATAATTTAAACTTATAAATTTAGAAACTACCTATCATAAATATTCTTACGATGTCCTACTTTCAATATAACTATGGCCTGTTTCTCAACTATAATATCAGATATAACTCTCCAATCTCCTACCCTTAATTTGAATCCTTGCATTTCAACTAGTTTCTCAAAAAATCTAAACGGATTATCTTTACAATCTTGAAGCTTATTCCAAATTCTCTCTTTAACTTTGACCTCCAATCTATTTAAATCATGAAGTGCTCTCTTTTCAAAAACAATTCTATACATATTACAATCCAAGTATTTTTTTTGCTTCTGCTTCTGTATAGAACTCGCCTTTCTTAACCCTTTCCCTAGCTTCTTTAATCTCTAAAATAGCTTTTTGACTAAGTTTCGGTTCTTTTTCAGAAAGTTTTACTAAATAGACTAACTTTCTAACTAACTCATCATAACTTTCATTTTTATACTGCCTAAACTGATCTAAATCTTCTTTCGTTCTAGGATTTATTCTAATTGTTGTTTCCATATACAAATGTATATATGTGTAGATTATTTAAATATTTCCATTTGGAAGCAATCACAAAATAAATTACCACAAAAGAAAATAATTAATTTTATATAACCCTCTTCACCTAAATTAACATGGAACTAATAAAAACTAGACAGGAACTAATAAATGCTTATATAGACTTTTTCAAATCTAAAAAACACCACCACCTACCCTCCTCATCACTAATACCTGAAAATGACCCAACAGTTCTATTCACGACAGCAGGAATGCACCCTTTAGTTTCTTATTTACTCGGACAAAAACATCCTCTAGGAAAAAGATTAGCAAATGTCCAAAAATGTATAAGAACAGATGATATAGATGAAGTTGGTGACGCCACTCATCACACTTTCTTTGAAATGTTGGGCAACTGGTCTTTAGGAGACTATTTCAAAAAAGAAGCAATTGAATTTAGTTTTGAATTTCTAACAAAAAAACTAAACATTCCTATAGAGAGATTAGCAGTATCAGTATTTGAAGGAGATAAAGACGCAGAAAAAGATGAAGAATCAGCAAAGATTTGGCTTTCATTAGGAATATCTAAGGAGAGAATTGCATACCTTCCTAAAAAAGACAACTGGTGGGGCCCTGCGGGAGAAACAGGCCCATGTGGACCAGACACTGAAATGTTTTATTGGAAATCAGATTCAAAACCTCCAAAAAAGTTCAATCCTAAAGATGATAGCTGGGTTGAAATATGGAATGATGTTTTTATGCAATATAATAAAACAAAAATAAAAACAATTCTAATAGATGGAATAAATACTATATTTGATACTGAAAGAAAACTAAATGAAGAACTCCTAAAAATAATAAATAACTTTAATGCAAAGAAAATAATAGTCACAAATATAATAAAAAAAGACCAAAAAAATCAGATTATTATTAAAACAGCAAAAGAAAATAATCTAGATTTATTTACACTGGAAGGAAATCCCGAAAAGACAAATCCTAAATTTTTCAAACAACTTCTTGAAGAATATAATTTAAATCCAGAAGAAATAATTTACTTTGACCATAAAGAAGAAAACCTTGAATCTGCAAAAAAGGCAGGAATTAAGAAAATACAATTATATAAAAATAATAAGCAAATAAAAGAATTCATAGAAAATAATTTTCACACTTTCATTCCTCTACAACAAAAAAATGTCGACACAGGAATGGGTGTAGAAAGGACTCTTGCAGTATTAAATAATCTTGAAGACAACTACCAAACTTCCATTTTCCTTCCTATAATAAAGGAAATAGAATCTTTATCAAATAAAAAATACAATTCAAATAAAGAAACAACAAAAGCAATGAGGATTATAGCAGACCATTTAAGAGCATCCATTTTTATTTTGGGAGATGAAAGAGGAGTAAAACCCTCAAATACCGGACAAGGATATGTCTTGAGAAGACTAATGAGAAGAGCGGTAAGATATGGAAAAATAATAGGTATAAAGAGCCTATTCCTAAAAAAACTCACCAAGACAATAACAGAAATTTATCCAGATTATCAAGAACTTCAAAGAAATCACAAATTTATATCGGAAGAATTAGAATTAGAAGAAAAAAGATTTTCAGAAACTTTAGAGAAAGGTATAAAAAAATTCAGCGAGATTGCAACAGATAAAATAATTTCGGGTAAAGAAGCATTCCTTTTATTCCAAAGTTATGGTTTCCCAATAGAATTTACTGAAGAACTTGCAGATGAAAAAGGAATAAAGGTAGACTTAGAATCCTATAATGAAGAATTCCAAAAACATCAAGACTTATCAAGAACTGCCTCTTCAGGACAATTCAAATCAGGGTTAGCAGATGACTCAGAAAAAACAAGAAAACTTCACACCGCAACTCATCTCTTAAATGAGGCATTGAGAATAGTTCTATCAAAAGACATAAAACAGAAAGGCTCAAATATCACTCCAGAAAGATTAAGATTTGATTTCAACTTCCCAAGAAAATTAACAGAAGAAGAAATAAAAAAAATAGAATCTTTGATAAACGAAAAAATAGAAAATAATCTAAGAATAATAAGAGAAGAAGTCGCTCTACCAAATGCATTAAAATCAGGAGCTCAATCAGAATTCGGAGCAAAATACCCTGAAATGGTTTCCATTTATACCATTTTAGATAATAAAGACAAAAGAGGATGGTTCTCAAAAGAATTCTGCACAGGCCCACACGTATCTCAAACAAAAGACATAGGGCATTTTAGGATAATAAAAGAAGAATCTGTCTCAGCAGGAATTAGAAGAATTAAGGCCGTTGTGGAATAAAATCAAAACGGAATATCATCCTCTCCCATTTCTACATCTCCATCGGAAAGGTCCACACCCTCATCAAGAACCAGCTCTTTATCTTTTCCATCGGGGTTAATCCAATTAACAAAATGTTCTAATCTCCCTCTCTGTCTTTTTTCAAGAGGATGTAGTCCCCCCTCCAACAAGTGTGAAGGAACTCCTCCCCCATTTGAATAATCGCTAGACTTAAAAGCAATTCTATCCAAAAGTCTAACTGCCCTCGCCCTTCTTCTAAAAACAGAGTCAAGCACTGGAACTCTTCTATCAAGAACTTTCCTAATCTGATTATTAAATAAATTATAATCTTCCTTAGAAACCAAAGCATAAATTATACTTCCATTTGGTCCTTGAAATTGCAATTTCTTTAAATCATCAACCCCTGGATAAATTTGCCTTACATAATCCAATCTCGTTTTACCCAATTCGGTAGTAAGGCCTTCATTTCCTTCAAAAATTGCCCTCAAATCACTAAAATAAACATTCTGATAATCTTCTTTAGAATGTTCTTGGGCAGAATTTTCATCCAAAATATTTCTCTGTACTTTTTCCAACACATCTCTTTCACACTCCTTCAAATTAACTTCACTCCTTCTCGCTCTTTCAGAAACAAAAACAGCATAAGCCAATGGATGAGGAAAAATAAACTGATTTCCCCAAACAAGTTTTATCGCAGACCAAGGTTTATCTAAATCTTTATTATGAATATTATTTTTTCTTGTGACCAGATTATAATAATAAGCCGCTCCTCCTCCGCCAAGTAAAGGAGGTAAATATTCTCTCCAATCTACACCTTCAAGAAAACCATCAGTTTCTCTTTCAGGCAACTCCTCTCCAAAAACCTCTAAATAATCCTGAGAACTTGTCAGGGCATAATGCAATTGATTTAAAGTTAAGATTCCTTTCTCGTATCCCGATTTAACTTCAATAGAAAGAAGAGGATTATAAATTCCATTACCAGAAATCAAATCAGGTCTTCTTGTTCCATTAGGATTTTGCATTAAAAGAAAAAGTCTTGAAATATATCTTTCAGCATCAGTCCCAAAAACAGGATTTCTATCAATACCCTTTCGCCTCTTCCTACTCATAAGAAAACAACAATTTACCTTCTATATAAACAATATATCTCTAAGAAATATACATCCAAAGCACGAGGTGTTGAAACATAGAGTAGTGCTTTGGATGCATGAGAAATCTTTTATGGATTTCTCTGCACAGAGAATTATAATTGTAAGTAATTCTCTTGTGCTCAAGATACTACTAATTTTCTATTAATATCTTGACATTAAAATACTGCAAGAGCAAAAATCAAAATAGCTAAAAGCAAAGTATAAACTCCAAATATTCTATAATTCTTTCTTGAATTCATAATATAATTATAGGAAAAATGTATTCCAAACAATCCAGTCAAGAAAGAAACAAAACTAGGTAAGAAATATTCTGAAGGAATAGGGGTATTCCCAATTAATAATATATTAGCCCCAAAAATTGCAGGAATAGACAATAAAAATGAAAATTTAAAAGCATCTCTTTCATTAAAATCTGAAAATATTCCTCCAAATATGCTACTCCCACTTCTTGATATTCCTGGAACAACAGACAACGCCTGCAAAATTCCTACAAAAAAAGACCGACCATACTTCAACTCATAAAGACCTACTTTCCTCTTTGCCCTATAAAAAGAAGCGGAAAATAAAAGCAAAGAAGTTATTATCAAACCAAAAGCTATGATAAACCATCCTGCCTCCCTACCACTAAAAAAATGATTAAACAAAAATCCTGCAAGTGCTATGGGCAAACTCGCCACAATTAATAAAATTCCTAATCTTCCATTCTTACTCTTGAAATTAAATGAAATCAACTCCTTCAAAATCTTAATAATATCTCTTCCGAAATAAATAAAACAAGCCATTAAAGTCCCAAAATGAAGCGAAACTCCAAAAAATATGTCGCTCTTATAATTAAAAAGACTTTCAAGAATCTTTATATGTGTAGAACTAGATATCGGCAACCACTCTATAATTCCCTGAACAAAAGCTATTAAGATAAACCCAAATTCCATAAATCCTATAAAAAACACGAATTAATAAATCATATCTTTTCAAGTTTTACAATATCTCTAATAGGAATAGCCAAAACCTGTGGCTTTTCGGAAGGAGTAAGATATTCAAGAAAATATAAACACTCTTCCTTCCCTCTTGGTAAACCTTCATTAGAGAAACCTATTCCTAAAGCATAAATCATTTGCCTAACTTTTCCCTTAACTGATGAGGTATATGTAATTTCTCTCCTCAATGAACGAATGAAAGAAGAATCAACTTCACCATTTTTAATATAGAAACTATGTAATCTAAATAACCCTCCTGCAAATAAATTAAAAATCTTATCGCTATTATCAGGCTCAACTTCCAAAACCCAGATACCTTTCAATTCATCTTCCAAACTCATAAAAAATACAAAAAAAATAAGATTAAAAATATATATGTGCCTGAATCATTCTTCATCCAGCATAGAATTGCTATATTCTACCTGTTCTCCTTCTTCATCTGCAATGGCAACCATCATGTGCCTGCATTCCCAACACAAAGAATGGCTCAGGGCGTTATAAACTTCAGCAGAAAAATCAGGACTAAATGAACTCTCAGACCCTCCCCGAAGGTCGTGCCAGAGGTCAAAAAGCCTGTCACATTTCCTGCATTTAACCGGAAGTACACTCTTTTCCTTTTGCATGACAGAAAAGGGAAGTATATACTTAAATATATATTACCCAGTGCAATATATCATTTACAGAACAAAATTCTTTATATACCAAATACCTCTCAAATGACACATAGTAACTATATAGAAAGGTCATTTAACTAAAGAGTGAGAAAAGTCATAAAACCCTCATTTCTAGTTTGGTTTTTTAACCGCCGGAGAAATCCTTGCAAACAACCCTAAACTAAAATTCGAGGATTTCTACGAGCGTCATGTCGCGCTCTTTTTCCAACCCTCTGAAATTTTTTCAGCTATTAATATAGCTTTAGAAGAAAAATCATGATTCCAAAACTTAACAGAGTCGTCTAAAAACTGAGCATCTTCCTTAGCACTTCTTTTAAGCCCAAGAAGAGTATTCTTACTTGCATAAACCATAGTCTTACTTATCAACTTCAATATTTCTTTTCTATCCTCTTCATTCAAAAACTTATTTTCATTAACATTAATCATATTATGAGGATTCGGAAGAACAAGACTATGCAAATAATTACTCCAGTTCATAAAAAAATCAGAAACTCTATTATTCATCTGTGACAATAAATCTTCACTTACAAAACCCTGAGATAAAATTACATGAACTATAGAAAAACATTTGTTAACCTCTTCCAATTCAGCCTTTATCTTATGCTCCTTCTTAAGAATTTCATACTTCTCCTTCAATTCTTCTAATATTTCTTTCTTTTGTTTTTCCATCTTGACATAATAAAATCTTACTCTATATATATTGCAGGTTTCTGCGGTTTTGCTTTTTGAGCCTTGCTTTCAGGGTCGTATTTATTTTTATCATTTACTTTATAAATAAAAACTTTCCTGCCTGTCCTATTTTCAATCAAATCAACGCTATAAAAACCTTCCTCATTTGGAAGAACATACAAATAAATTTTCTCTCCTCCTTTTCCAGTTCTCTCTTTGATTATCCTCAATATATTCAAAATGTCTTCTAAAACCTTATCTGTCGCCTCTTCTGCCTTATCAAATTTTTCATTTATTTTTTTCTCATCATACTCCGGCCATTTTTGCTCAACAACCATTTTTTTGTTCCCAATCTTTTCCCACATTTCTTCAGCAACGTGAGGTATTACAGGAGAAATAGCTAAAATCATCTTCTCAAAAACATTCTTAGGCACTTGAAATTTATCAGAAAGATAATTTACAAGCTCCATAAATAATATTATTGACTTATTAAATTCAAACTTAGAATAGCACTCATCCATAATTTTTAAAATCTTATTAATCTTATGTTCCATAAGTTCATCACACTTACCTCCAATTTTATCAGAAAGAGAAATAAATCTATTTACCATCCTATAAGCACCTTCAATCCCATGAGAATCCCATTCGATGTCTTTTTCAGGACTAGCCACAAAACTCAAAAACAATCGTGCACTATCAATTCCATATCTATCTGCTATTTCCTCGGCAGTCACCGTATTATTTTTACTTTTACTCATCCGCTGTCCATCTTTATGCACAATTCCTTGATTAAATAATCTTAAAAAGGGCTCATCAAATTTCAACAACTTCATATCTCTTAAAAACTTAGTAAAAAATCTTGAATATAGTAAATGTAAAACTGCATGTTCAACGCCACCAATATATTGGTCAGCAGGCATCCAATAATCAACTTTCTTCTCATCAAAGATTTTCTTTTCATTCATAGAATCACAATATCTCAAGAAATACCAACTCGAATCAAAGAATGTAGCCATTGTATCACTTTCTCTTCTTCCGTTCCCACCACATTCAGGACATTTTACATTTAAGAATTTACTATTTCCAGCCAAAGGATTTCCTTTTCCTGTAAATTCAACTTTTTCAGGAAGAATTACAGGTAAATCTTTATCACGGACTGGAACAACACCACAATCATCACAATAAATAATCGGAATAGGCGTTCCCCAATATCTCTGCCTTGAAATAAGCCAATCTCTTAATTTATACTCTACAACTTTCCCACCTTTACCTTTATACTCTAAAGCTTTTGTTATATGTTCCTTAGCTTCATCACTTTCTAAATCATTAAATCCTTCAGAATTTACTAATTTCCCTCCACCAATATAAGCTTCTTTCATACTCTTTGAATCAATTCTCTTTTCTCCAATCGGCTCTATAACAACTTTTATAGGAATTTTATACTTCTTTGCAAATTCAAAATCTCTTTGGTCATGAGCAGGAACAGCCATTACAACTCCAGTTCCATAATCAGCAAGCACAAAGTTAGAAGCATAAATAGGAATTTCTTCTCCAGTAAGAGGATGCAAGGCGTACTTCCCAATAAAAAATCCATCTTTACTTTTTTCAGCATCTAATTTTTGAGAAGCACTCATTTTCCTAATAAATCCCTCATATTCTTTCTCATGACTTGTCCCTTGAACCAATTCCTTAACGAAAGGATGTTGTGCAGAATAAACTAAAAAAGTTACGCCCATAAGAGTATCGGGTCTTGTTGTAAATACTTCTATATTTTTCTTGACTCCTTCAAAAATAACTTTCGTCCCCTCACTTTTCCCAATCCAATTTCTCTGCATACTCTTTACCTTTTCAGGCCATTCAATTTTATCAAGTCCTGCGAGTAATTCATCGGCATAATCAGTTATCTTCAAAAACCACTGCTCAAATTGTTCTAAAATTACTTCAGAATCACATCTCCAACATTTTCCATCAATAACTTCTTCATTTGCAAGAACAGTTTTACAACTCGGACACCAATTCACTGGTGCCTTTTTTCTATAAGCGATTCCCTTCTCAAGCATTTTAAGAAAAATCCATTGATTCCACTTATAATAACTAGAATCGCAAGTAGCAAAACTTCTTTCCCAATCATAACTTAATCCAATAGCCTTCATTAATCTCTCTATATTCCTAATAGCATTCTCTGTATATTTCTTAGGATGAGTTTTATCTTTTATGGCCGCATTTTCAGCAGGCAGACCGAAAGCATCAAATCCTATAGGATAAAGAACATTAAATCCTTTCATTCTTTTATGTCTAGCAATTATATCTCCTATTGAATAACACCTCACATGCCCCATATGTAAATAACTGGCGCTCGGATAAGGAAACATTTCCAAAACATAATATTTATCTTTCTTAGAATTATCTTCTGTCCTAAAAATTCCAGATTCCACCCACTTTTTCTGCCATTTTTTTTCCATCTTGGAAAAACCAACATTCTTACCCTTTTCCATAAACAATCTTATAAAAATATAGATTTAAACTTTGCGATATATTTATGAGGTTCTTCTACCAGCATAAGTAACTCCACCAGCTACAGGTTGTAAATCTTCTTCTTTAAGATTATAACCATTTCTAGAAAAAACCTTTCCAATTTCACCAACAGTGAAGCTCCACGAGGCAAGACCTCGTGGCATCTCTAGATGAATTCGAACAGCTTAAGCTGTTCTCCCTTTTTACCCTGTTTTTTAATATAATCTCTTATTATATCAGCATTAATTCCTTCACCAACAGTACCAACATATCCTCCATCACTCCAAAATTCTCCACCCCAAAGTTCTTCTTTTATTTCAGGATAAGTTTTGAACATTCTTAAAGCAGTAACACTTTTTACAATTCTAAAAAGTTGAGAGGGAGAATATTTTGCCAAAGATTTTAACATAAAATGTACGTGATCTTCGTCAAAACCAATGGTTTCAAATTTCATAGAATATCTTTCTTCCATTTGTTTACAAGTATATGTAAAAGTTTCGCAGTATTCTTTATTGAGAAACATATCTTTTCTATATTTTACACAGAAGACAAAATGATATTTCAATTTGAATATCTTATGTGCTGATTTTTCAAGTTCGTCCATTGATGAGCTAACAATCTTAGAGTTTAAAACTTACTGGAGGATCTCACCCTATGGCAAGACCATAGGGTATAACGATTAATCAATTTTTTCCTATCTGAAGTAAGAGTACTTTCAGGAATATATGCTAAAAAGACTCTAATATTATCGGCTGAAGGACTAGTAGGTCTAGTGCTCAAAAAAATATCATTATTTTCAAAAGCTATTCTAACTAATCCCTCAAAAAGTACAGAATTACCTTTTCCTACATCTAATTCAAGTAATTTTTCAGTATGTTCAGTTGAAGCCATAAAAATAAACAATACAATCCATATTTATACTTAACTATTATCAAAAAAACCCTCGGTTTTAGTTTGGTTTTTTGATCGCCGGAGAAATCCTTAATAACAACATAGTACTAAAGTAGAGGATTTCTACGAGCGTTAATTTTGAGAATGATTTTTTTTACGCACATAAAAAGTCGCCTCTGACCTACCGCTATCAATCCCCACATTAATAGGTATTTCCGCTCTAAAAACTTTAGAATATATTTCCTCCTCAATCTGATAACCTCTCTCTAATATTAATTCTGACAAACTATCAATAATTAAATTCCTTGTCCCATCAGGTATTTCTTTTACTCCCTTTCTACTAAATCTTAAAGCAATCTTAACATGAGTAATTAATTGGTCAGCCAGAACAGAAAAACATTCCCCATATTTATCCTCAAGAGAACGATAAAAGTCTGTCAAATTCCGTCTTAATCTCTCATCTCTCAAAACATCTATAAATAAATTTTGTAAACTCATAAAAAGACAATTCGAAGTCTATTTAAAAAACTTTCTAAATAGTTTTTTGATTATATTCTTTAGGATAACTATATATAAATATTGAACTAAACATTATAAAAATATAAAATGACTCATTTCAACCAAAATAGATTTAATGAATTTGTTTTAGATAATGGAGTAATTGGTTTCTTTAAAGCTCCAATTAAACTTAAATCCGGAAGAAATTCTAATTGGTATGTAAATTGGAGAAATGTTGCAGAAGATGTTTTTCTTTTAGACCAATTAGCAAATCATGTACTAGCATTTACACAAGATTTAGGATTAAATCCTGATTGTTTTTTTGGAGTTCCAGAAGGAGCAACAAAACTTGGAATAATTACTCAATATAAATGGGCTTTACAATCTCCAATTTATGCTCCACATAGCCATGCCCTACCAATGGGAAGAGGAAAACCAAAAGAACATGGAATACCAAAAGATAAATATTTTGTAGGTCAACCCAGAGGAAAAACTATAATTCTTGAAGATGTAACAACCACAGGCGATTCATTATTGACCACAATCGATAGTTTAACTCAAGCAGGAATCGAAATAACTTCAGCCATTAGTCTTACAAATAGAATGGAAAAAAGAGACGATGGTTTAAGTGTTCAGCAAGAAGTTGAATCAAGAAATATCCCCTATCATACTCTAAGTAGTGCCGTTGAACTACTACCTTTAGCATATAAAAGACTAAATCCCGGAGAAGAAATAGCTCAAGCAATTGAAGAAGAATTTGAAAGATATGGAGTTGAAAGAATTAGACTAAGATAGAAAAAATTATAAAAACCTAAAACCCATCCTTAAAATTATCCAATAAACCCTTTTTCCTCAAATGATTCTCCGAACCTTTTTTATATTGATAAACTATATCTCCCTTACTATTATCATCGGGCCACGCCTCAATTAGAACATAATCTCTTAATCTCAACCACATACTTCTCTTAAATCTTCCCGGAACTCTGCAATTCCTTATTTTCCCATCGCTACACTTGACTTCCATTCTATTTCCACCCAATCTCTGAACAACAATACCTAGAATTTCATTCCTTCTTGGAATTCTTATCCTAGAAAAGAAAGCATCTTCAGAACCAGGACTAACCGGTACTCCGGAAGTTACTTCCTCAAAATCTCCAAAATCCTTCTCCATAAAATAATACATTTCATCTTGTTTTTAAATTTATGCAAAAAATACAGATTTTCACAAGCGTTAAATAACCTAAAATCCTATATTGCTATGATAAAGTCCTACATTTTAGACGAAAAAATATTTTCCTCATCTAAGGAAGCATTTATGTTAAATGATAAATCCTATTTCGGAGAAAAAAGAAATGGAAAAATTGAATTTACACCAATAGAAGCCAAATTCCTTCTAGACTCAAGAAAAATGGAATTATACTCAAACAAAGAAAAACTATCTGAATTAAAAATATATAAGAGATTAAGAAAAATTGACAAGAAAATTGAGATAAAAAATTTAGTATTTGCTGATTTAAGAAAAAAGGGATATATAGTAAAGAGTGCACTTAAATTCGGGGCAGAATTCAGAGTATATGAAAAAGGCAAGAACCCTGAACAAGAACACGCAAAGTGGATAGTCTTTCCAATAAAAGAAAACGAAAGCATAAAATGGCAAGAATTTTCGGCAAAAAACAGAGTTGCACATTCAACAAAGAAGAAATTACTGCTAGCACTAGTAGACGTTGAAGATAATATAACTTACTACGAAATAGCTTGGATTAAAGCCTAACAACACAAATGTTTAATAAAACCCTGAATCTAAAAAAATAATGAGTGTTGATATAGATAAAATAAACAGGACAAAGGACAAAATACTTTCCACAATTACCTTGAGAGGTCCTTCTCTCCCAATTCAAATAGCAAAAAGTGTAGGAATTGAAAATCTATTTTGTTCCGCTTTTCTCTCTGAATTAAAATCAGAAAATAAAATAAGAACAAGTCATATGAGGGTCGGAAGTTCTCCCATATATTATCTATCAGGACAAGAACCTCTACTTGAAAATTTCATAGAGTTTCTAAATCAAAGAGAAAAAGAAGCATTTCATCTAATAAAAAAAGAGAAAATATTAAAAGATTCAGAGCAAAATCCAGTAATAAGAGTTGCATTAGCTTCAATAAAGGATTTCGTCTCGCCAATAAGAGTAAAATCAGAAGAAGGAGAAAATATAATATGGAAATATCATCTTATTTCAGAAGAAGAATTTAATTCTATAATTGATGGAAAAAAGAAGAAAAAAGAAGAGAAAATAGAGCCAAAAAAAAAGGAAGAAATTGAAAAAGAACCCAAGCTAATTGAAAAGAAAGAAGAAATAAAAAAAGTTGAGTTTGTACTTCTTCCAGAACAGACAAAAGAAAAATCTGAAGATAATAAATCAAATTATAAATTCCCAGAGATGATAAAAGACTTCCTGAATAAAAAAAATATGAAAGTATTATCTTCTGAATTAGAAAAGAAAAGAGAGATGTTTGGTAAAATAAGCATTGAAACTCTCTTAGGAAACCAATCACTATACCTAATAGCGAAAGATAAAAAATCCATAAACGAATTAGACATAAATGCCGCCATAATGAAGTCGCAAGAACATAAAATGCCCTCTCTTTTATTATCAACAGGAAACATCACAAAGAAAGCCCAGACATACTTAAAAGACTGGGAAAATATAGTAAAGTTCCTAAAACTTGAATGAAAAAATTTAAATAACCTCCAAAACAACAGAAGGTATGGGAAGAATAAAATCAACAATGATAAAAAAGGCTTCAAGACAGCTTATTGCACAAAACTTGCCTTTTTCAGAAAGTTTTGACAAAAACAAAAAAGTCCTTAAAAATTCAATGCCTTCAAAGCCTATAAGAAATAAAATAGCAGGATATATAGCAAGATTAATGAAAGTTAAAGCATCTTAAAATGGATACTGACATAACTGAAAGCAATATAATTTTCATCGGGAGCAAACCTGTTATAAATTACGTAAGAGCAATTTCAATCCAATTAAATGACAGCAATTCTAAAGAAGTTATAATAAAATCAAGAGGAAAAAACATCTCAAAAGCTGTTGATGTAGCAGAAATCTCAAAGAGAAATCTATCTAATCTAAAAGTACATATAAAAAATATAGAAATATCAAGCGAAGAATTTGAAAACAACGGAAAGAAAACAAACATCTCCTGTATGGAAATAACCTTGGCTAAAGAATCAAAATCTAATTAACGGGTTACTTTCTTTTTCTGCATACTTATAAGCATATCAACTTTCTTCTCTATTCTGTCAGTTTTTTCAACAAGACTATAAATCGCCTTTCTTTTCTTCCTATTCATAATTAAAGTTATAACATGAAAAACAATCCACAAAACAACCAATAACCCTATTGCCTGAATCCATTTACCTATAGTTCCTAACTGAAGAAAAACATCCCCCAACACACCCCCCGATACATTTGATAGAACCTCCGCAGACATAGACTAAACAGACAATATTAGTATAAAAAAGTTCCGACCAATAATTTAGAAGGTTTACCTTTAATATCAATAAGACTTAAAAACTCTCTTTCAATAATATTTTTGGCTGCGTAGCTCAGTGGTAGAGCACTGCTCTCATGACCTTAAATTCGTAAGAATTTTAGGCACAGAGATTTGAGCATCGCGAAAATGCTCTGTGTAAAACAATGTTCAGCATTGTTTTAGGTGAGCAAGGCAGGGGTCGGGAGTTCAATCCTCCCCACAGCCATTATGGATAAGGGATATTTCTCTTTAACTACCAAAAATACTCTTATAAAAACCTTCTTTCAGAAGCTGTCTATTAACCTCTTCCCTTTTCATATTAAAAGAAAATAACCTTTCAAAGACATTTTTCTCTTCCTTAACACCTAATATTGAAGAACTTAACTTATTTATTTCTCTTCCAAAACTACTATTTCTATTTAAAATTGACATAGGAATCCTTGTAAACAAAGACTTAAGACTTCCCGAATCTTCTTTTATTTTAGCAACAATAGGAATACCCAAAGCGTACTCCATTTCGTCCAAAGACAATTCATATTTTGAATTTTTAACTCTATTAACAATTACTCCAGCAATTGGCCTCCCTCTTGACTTTGCAAGTTTAGCCGCTTTTATAGAACAACTAAGAGTGGGATAATCAGAAGTCGTAACAACAAATAAAGCATCTGAAGCAATTATACTAGACAAAACTTCCTCGTTAAGGGAGGGAGAAGAATCTAGAATTATAAAATCATAATTATCCTTAATCCTAGCAAGTTTATCTCTCAACTTCAAAAAATTAACCTCTTTAGAAAAATTATAACTTCCAGGAATAACATCAACTCCATAAGAAGAATGTATTGCATCAGAAACTCTAGCACTTCCAGCAAGAACCTCATGAATCGTCGCCTTTGGCTCAACTATATCCATATGAAGTCCCGTATTTGGCGCAGAATAATTGGCGTCGACAAGCAACACTTTTTTTCCATAATGATTAACCAAATCGGAAGCAAGAGAAGAAGCAATCGTCGTCTTTCCTACTCCCCCCTTTATTGAAATCACCCCTATTGTCTTTCCCATAAAACAAAAAAACAAACTTTATTTATAATTGTTTCTAATTTGACTTTTTGAGTAATAAAAAATCACTTATTTACTTTTCTGAACTAATTAGAAACTCTTTTTCTAAAAGCTATTTAAGTTCTTCTTTTTCTACTCTTGTAGTTTTCTCTTCCCTATTTGATTCTTCTTTTCCCGAGGGTTTTCTTCTTCTCAAGAAGAAAAGGCTCAATGGACCTGCCGAGAATCGAACTCGGATCTCATCCATGCCATGGATATATTCTACCATTATACTACAGGCCCCATTTTCATCAAATTTTTATAGTTTTTAAATTAATTGTGCTGACAAAGATTCTAAAGATTTACAACTTTTATCTCTAAGTTTTAACAAAGCCCTATCACAAATTTGTCTAATTCTTTCTACACTATAAGAACTACCTTCTGGATTAACAACCCCTTCTTTCTCAAGTTCAGAAGAAACTTCTTTATAGGGCCTCAAAACTTCTTCTCCTGATTGATACCTAATTTGAATACATCTAAGTTCTAAATGAGTAAGTAATCTTTCAGATTCTTTCCATAATAATTTAAATAATTGCCTTTTAGCAATTTTGTCTATGGGAGAATCATCCTTGGAAGCAAGAGTATTATTTAGACCAAAATCTGAATCACTCTCAAAAGAAGAGTCCAATGAAACTCTATTTTTTCTCTTATTGTTTTCTATTTCAATAATTCTCCTTGCTCTATTAAAAAAAGAACATACTGCAAGAGTAGAAAAAGCTCCTTTTTTAGGATCCCAATTGTCAACTACATTTGGAAGAACAACTGAAGAAAAATCAGAAACTAAATCTTCGTAAGAAAAACCAACACTTTCAAATCCTTCTTTAAATTGCTTATAAAATATTCCAGAGTAATTTACCGCCAATCTAAGATTACACTCTATAAAACGATCTCTAGCAGTTTTAAGTTTAATCTTCTCTTGCCTCAATTTAACCAAATATGGAAGACACCAACCATTCATTCCACAAAGCATATTTTTAAGATAATCTACTTTCTGTCTACTTTGCAAAATTTGTCTACCAAGATTTATCTCTTCTTTTGTTTCAAGAAGTGAATGTGATAAATCTCTTCTTGTAAAACCATAATTTTGCCCCTTCATAGGACATAAATTAAAATAAGTCTATAAAAACATTATGTCATCACAAACAAAGAAATTATAAAGCATAAAATACAAAAAAATTCATGAACATCCTCTTAATAGACATGCACAACAAATTCAGAAGCAAAGTTGCAGAATCCATTTTAAAGAAATTAGCAGGAGGTAAAATAGGCGTGAAAAGCGTAGGCCTAATTTTAGACTCAATGCGTCCATTTGTATGTCAAAATGTCCACGAATCTCTAAATAAAAGAGGATATAGAATTGATAATGACCAACCAAGGCACATTTACAGACAAGATTTAGACTGGGCAGACAAAATAATAATAGTAAACAAAAACTTCCCAACAGATGCATTCAGCAGAGTAAAAAACAAATTAATCCTATGGGAAGTTGAAGGCGCTGATGAAACAGAAAAAGATAAAATAGATAATATAGTCTTAGAGATTGAGAGTATGGTTAAGGCTTTTTTGAAAGAAACTAAACTGCTCTAGGCAATTTAATAATAGCCCCAACATTATAGATAAAACCAAATTTATCTCTATCAAAATAATTTCTATTTACAACTTCATTTATAAGAGATTTTATAAAATATTTTTTTGTTTTAGGATAAATAAAATCAATTAAAGTATCCTCATGAACATATTCATATCTACTAATAACTGATTGAACAAAATTTCTAAAATCTTCTATTATATCCCCCATATTAAGACAATTAAGAGAACAGAAATTCCTTGTCTCCCCATTAAACAAAGTCACTTCCCAAATAATACTATTACATATTTCACATTCTTTTTTCATAAAAAACAAACTAAATCAAATTATTTAAATATTTATATTCAAATCCCCAAAAACAGCAAAAGACCCATTACCAAAATACCCAATATGAAGACAATCAAATGTCCAAGAGATTCTCCAAACTTTTCAGAATGCTTATGCAATTCAGGAATCAAATCACTTCCCGCAATATAAATAAATCCTCCAGCAGCAATAGGAACCAAGATTAAACTAATACTCTCAATCGTACCAGACAAAGCCAAAGCAACAATCACTCCTAGAACAGCAGTCAAAGCAGATAAAAAGTTAAGCAATAGTGCTTTTCCTTTGCTAAATCCTCCATGAACTAAAACTCCGAAATCTCCTATCTCCTGCGGTATTTCATGTAATAAAACTGCGAGTGTAGTCGCAACTCCGGCAGGAAAAGAAACTAAATAACTCGCGCCTATTATCAACCCATCAATAAAATTATGCAAAGCATCACCAACTAAAATACTATAAGTAAAAGGATGAACATGTCCTTTTTCTTCTGGAACATGACAATGTTGCCAATGAACAAATTTCTCAAGAATAAAAAACAAAACAATTCCAACTAAAACTCCGATTCCAATATTTAGCCCAAATCCATGTTCTTCAACAACTTCAGGCAATAAATGAATAAAAACATCCCCAAATAAAGCTCCCGCACTAAAAC